>ERZ888423.114-NODE-114-length-82006-cov-22.420349_pt1 | contig 82006 bp, 70 predicted proteins | sample MGYA00520523_ERZ888423 | MGnify/ENA primary metagenome ERZ888423 (study PRJEB32303, sample SAMEA104408611) | aquatic metagenome | biome: Brackish water; feature: Pelagic; material: water | place: Baltic Sea | collected 2014-06-08T10:24:00 | depth 30,27 m ... | reverse complement strand
CTTTCTTTCTTTGATAAAGTTTGGTTTGATTGATAAAAACACCGGAACATGAAGTTTCTAGATCAATTAGCAACCCAAATTCTAGGCAAAGCCTATACTTCAAAGTCTATCACCGTAATTCTTCCCTCTGAACGCGCCAAGCGTTATCTCCTCAATGCACTTTTTCATGTCAATGGCGGCCCTTTAATTGCACCAAACGTGCTCACAATAGATCAATGGGTCGTTTCTTTGAGTACAAAAACCATTGCGCACCCCACCAGTACTTTATTGACCTTGTATCAAGTATATGTCACCACGCTCAAGGAAAATGCGCTTTCTTTTGAAGATTTTCTTACTTGGGGGCCTATTCTGCTCTCTGATTTCGACGACGTAGATCGCTATTTAGTTGATCATCAGCAACTTTATCAAAATTTGGCTTCCATTAAAGCATTAGAAAGTTGGCAAATCGATGAAGAAGGCTATTCTGCCTCGCAGCAAAAATTTATGCAATTTTGGGAACTCATTCCGGCGTTGCACCAAGGCCTTCAGAAGATCAATACAGAACAAAATAGCTGTTCTAAAGCGCAAGCATATCGGCAACTCGCCGAAAACCCTGTGCAGTTCTTGGATGCCGGTATGCATTTTATTTTCGCGGGCTTCAATGCGCTTTCAGCAGCAGAGCAACGCATTATTAAATACCTCATCGATAAAAAACAAGGTGAGTTTATCATCGATACCGATGCCTATTACTTTGAAAATAAATTCCATGAGGCGGGCCATTTTCAAAGAAAAAATCTTCAATATTTTGAACAAAAACCTCCTACCAACCTTCCAAATCATCTTCACCAAGAGGCTTATGATATCAAAGTCATTGAATGCGCGCAGCATATCGGTCAAGTCAAGGTCTTGGCTACCGAGCTCATAGAAAACCCGGTGCCTGACTGGAGTGAAGTTCTGGTGTTGTTAGCTGATGAGACATTGGTTCATGCTGCCATCCGAAATATTCCCAAAATTGTTGGGCAAGCCAATATAACACTTGGTCTACCCCTAGACCAAACACCCATTAGAACTTGGATAGACCTCTGTTTTCAATTGCAAGAAAACCAGCTCAAATTTAAATCCAAAGCACTCTATCACAAAGATTTTCAACGTTTTTGCCATCATGCATTTATTTCTTTAGCGTTTGATCCCCAACAACTCAAACAGCTTGCTGCAGCCGAAAAAAACACCATCAAATACAACCGTGTTTTCCAGCGCGTAGATCAACTCAAGTTAGACCAGCAAGTACTCGAGATACTCACTATAATGAGCACCAACTGGGACAACAATTGGAAATTTGCACTTCAACAACTACAACTATTAAATAAGTTATTATTACAGCTTATTCCAGAAGGAAATGACTTCGAAAGAACGGCGATTTTAACATTTGAACAAGCTTGCAGGCAATTTATACAATTAATAGACAACGCTTTTCCTGAAATGGCACTGAGTAGTTTCAAAAAGCTCTTTTACCAGCACTGGACGCGCGCTAACCTCGCCTACCTAGGAAGCCCAACAAATGGCCTGCAACTTACCGGACTTTTGGAAACGCGCTTACTCGATTTTCAACGCATTTATGTGCTCGGAATGAACGAAGGGAAATTACCCCCAACCAATCCGATTCAAAGTATCATTCCAATGGACCTTCGGTCTGCATTTGGTTTACCCAACAACAGAGACAAACAAGGTCTTTTTGCACAGCACTTTTATCGGCTTTTGCACCAAGCCCGAGAGCTCGTCTTTACCTATACGTCTACGAGTGAAATTTTAGGTAGCCATGAAAGAAGCAGATACTTATTGCAGTTACAGATGGAGTGGTTACAGCAAAACCCAAATGTTTCGTGGAAAGAATACTTCTATCAAATACCGAGCACTGAGCAGCGTTTAGAACAAACACTTATTCCCAAAACAGAGGCTATTCAAGCACGCATCAAAACGTATCTAAAAGGAAATGTTTCTGCCTCTGCGCTTCGTAAATTTGTAACTTGCCCTTTAGATTTTTATTATCGATATGTGGTTGAGTTCGGTGAAGAAGACGAAGTTGAAGAAGATATTGCGACGAGTACTTTTGGGTCCTTGATTCATAGTTGTCTTGAGGAACTCTATACCCCCCACGCCCATCGCGATCAAAATAACCAATTGGTTATTCCTGCTCCTGGGCCTTTGACACCCGCGCACGTATCAAAAATGCTCACTGCTTACCCAGAGGTATTGCGCAAGCATTTTATGAAATATTTCGACAATAACGCCGCACTTTTTGCGCGCGGAAAAAACCTTTTAAGTTTTGAGATGGCGCTAGACCTGACCAAACAAGTATTGCTCAAAGAACTTGCCTTCTTGAAAAATTTAAAAGAACCCCTTTTTATTGAACAACTCGAAGCAAAGTTTGAACTCGATTATACAGTTCAGCTTCAACAAGAAATTGTATCCATTCATTTTGTAGGGTTTATCGACCGTATTGACCGCATTGGTGCTAACCATTACCGTGTCATCGACTACAAATCAGGTAAAGTCAAAGATGCTGATGTCAAAATGAGTTCAAAAAATGATGCGTATACCAATCTGACAAAACCCAAACACGCCTTGCAACTTTGCTTATATAGCCTTCTTTTTAAAGAACACTATGCAAGTTTGCCCGCTGAAGCCAGAATTGAATCATTGATCAATCGGGACGAAGAATTTGCACTCACACTTGACCAGCAAGCACATTTACTTGACATTCCAAGCCTTTTTGACGAAGGCCTCCAAACCCTAATCGAAAATTTACTGGATGATCAAAAAGCCTTTGAACACGATCCAGACGCGAAGTACTGCCAATTTTGCACATAAAAAAACCTGGAAGAATATTCCAGGTTTTGTCTGCAAGATAATTAAAACCAAAATGAACAATGACTTGCTCTTTTTATAGAGACGTCATGGCGTACTTATTGGTTGCTTAGTATAATTCTAATTTTAGGGCTGAGCGGTAATCTTTGATTTCTTCGCGATTGATTTTGTGGTCTGCATTTTTGAGCAAATTCAAGAAATACAAAAGGTTTTCTTTATCGTCGATTTCAATTGGATATTCGTTGCCTTCTTCGTCTTCTTCATATTGTGCTTCTACATCAAAACAATCGTTTTCTTGAAGAAACTCATAGGTAAGACGCAAAGATTTGACCACCAATGGATCTTGTTCTAGCAATGCCATTTCTCTGAGTTCTTTGAGGTCTTCAATGAGTTGTGGAGCTTCAAGGCCCTTTTTTTCGACATTGGCAATGATTTGTTCCAGTTTTTGATTGGCACGCAAAGTTTTCATATTGTCTAAATTGAGCAACAAATTTAGTGCATTTCCTGAAATAAACATCGCGCTGTCCGTAACATTCATTAAGTTCAATCATTTCTAGTGCTATTAAAGTTATTTTTGTTCTATGGATATGGTCTTCCACGCTTTTTCTATTGGCTTATTACTTTCCCTTATTCCTGGGCCCGTATTTTTTGTACTTCTGGAAAATAGCATCACCAAAGGAATTCGCAGTGCTTTGGCCCTAGACTTTGGCGTCATGCTCAGCGATATCTTTTACATTCTATTATCCGTCCTTTTTGTCGAACAAATCAACTCTTTACTCACCGGAGAAAACAAACAACTCTTTGACATTTTTGGGGGGCTTATTTTTATCGTTTTTGGCGTTGTAAATCTGTTTAAAAAGTCAAAAATTCAAACTGGTACCCAAGAGCTTGACGAGGTTTCTGAGAAATATCACCTAACAGAAAGTGCCGATCCTAAAAAAAACTTCGGACTCACAATTGCAAAGGGTTTCTTGTTGAATTTTGCAAATCCATTAGTCATTTTTTATTGGTTGAGTGTTGCGTCAGTTGCCAAGCACGACAGCCCCGATGACACCAATAGCTACTTGTTTTTGTTCCTAGGCATTGTACTGACTACCTTTATTTCGTTTGACATTTTAAAAATTGTCACAGCCAAAAGAATTCGAAATTTTGTGACAGAAAAATTATTAAATCTGCTCAATAAATTAATAGGGAGTGTCTTTATTGGTTTTGGGTTGTTTTTTATTTTTCGCGTGTTCTTATAAAAAAGATTTATGCGCTATTTAATTCTATTCGTTACGAGTTGTTTGCTTGGTGTTGCATTTGCACAGGAATTGACCGTACTTAAAGAAAACTTAAGTCCTAAGAAACGCATTTACTGGGATGCACAAAATAAACACATTCAGGGGTTGGGCTCCTATTTTACCAGCTCAGTTATACCACAAACAACCGAAAAACACGGCAAGTGGCTTTTCTACACTTACGATGGGGTGCTAGAAGAAGAAGCCAACTATTACCGCAACCGACTTCATGGCAAACGGACCTTCTTTTATCCAAATAAGCAAATTAAACAAGAGTCTTATTTTAAATTCAATGTACCTGATTCTATCTACAGAGCCTATGCAAGCGATGGAAAAGTTCAGGTGCGCGGGCAATTTGACTTAGGTAGCCCAACTGGTATTTGGGAATATTTCTACCCAGATGGACATCCAAAATCTATAGAAAAGGTCCAAAACGATACCACCTATTTAATGGCTTTTTGGCAAGCAGACAGCACTCATAAGCAAATGATCACCAATGGAAACGGCCAAATTATCACCTATTACATTAGTGGGTCCTTAAAAGAATCTTTTACGTTTCAGGACGGCTTAAAAACAGGTCCATTCGAAGAGCGTACGGCTAATGGCGTTTTGTCTGTAGCGGGTGCTTTCGATAAAGGAAAAAAGGATGGTCCTTGGGTGTTCTATCGTTTTGATGGCGTCTTGGAAAAACGAGTGGGGTACAAGGCAGACTCTCTACATGGCGAGTACTTAGTGATGTCTAACGAGAAGGATACACTCACTTACGGGTTCTATCTTCAAGGGTTAAAAACAAATAAATGGAAGTGGTTTACCCAAGATGGGCAATTAGACATGGACGGTTACTTCCAAAATGGAAAACAAGACAGCACTTGGCATTATTATTTTGCCAACGGGCAGCTTTCCTACTTGGCACATTACCAAAATGACCTCCGTACCGGTCATTGGGTCTATTATTATCCAAATGGGGCGCTTTACCGCACCGGAGCCTACCTAAATGACCAAAAGTCAAGCCGTTGGCAAACTTGGTACGAAGATTCTACCCTACTCATGGACGGCGTTTATGTAAATGGAAAAGAGGAAGGAGAATGGATCAATTACTGGGATAGCGGCCGCATTAAGGACAAAGCAACTTATCGCAATGGTGCGCTGAGCGGCAAATGGGCTTCTTATTCTCCTGAAGGTGTCTTAAAATTAGAAGGGAATTATCAAAATGGCTTTAAAGTAGGAGAATGGAATGGCTATTTTAACAACGGTCGAATCAAAGAAAAACAGCATTATAAAGTATTTACCCAAAAAAATGTAGCTGACGGAATTGCCATTATGGGAATGAAAGAGACTGTCAGTGACTTTCATGGATCTTATGCAGCTTACTCACAAATCGATTTTCAGCTCAAAGAAACGGGTAAATACTACCATGGAATGAAACACGGAAGCTGGACCAACTATTATCCTGGAGGAGTCATACCTACTATTGTTGCACAATACCGCTACGGGAAACTTGACGGTATTTTTAAGCAATACGACCGTTACGGAAGAATTGTCTACGAAATCCATTATAAAAAAGGACTTAAAGATGGTCCATTCTATGCCTTCAACGAAAACGGACAGCTCGTCAGTAAAAAAATATTTAAAAACGGAACCGAAGTGGGCACCCAACGCCAAGAAAGCTTTAGTCCTTATTAGCGAGTTCTTCGATCAAACAAGTGAGCTCAATAAAATCTTCTACACTTAAACGCTCTGGACGTTGTTGTTCAAATTTTTCGGGTAAAGGTGCATCTTTAAGCAAAACCCGCAATGAATTACGCAAAGTTTTGCGTCTTTGATTAAACGCAACCTTCACCACCTGAAAATAGAGTTTTTCATCGCAGGGAAGGGCTTGACGGTCATTGCGCACACACCTAATAACACCGCTCTTTACCTTTGGTGGAGGAATAAAAACATGCTCATCTACGGTAAAACAATAATGGATATCATAAAAGGTCTGCAAGAGCACACTAATGATTCCATACTCTTTAGTGCCCGGTTTTTGGGCTATCCTGACCGCAACTTCTTTTTGAAACATCCCCATGATTTGCGGAATTTGGTTGCGGTATGCTAAGCACTTAAAAAGAATCTGGGAAGAAATATTATATGGAAAATTGCCAACTACAATAAAGGGGTCTGTGCCAAATAATTCCTGAGGGTCCAGGCGCAAAAAATCTCCAAAAAGTATGCGGTCCGCATGGTCAGGATAATGAGCGCGCAGGTAATCAATAGATTCGATATCTACATCTAGCAACCAGAGATCTATTTCGGGAAGATCCCATAAATATTTGCTAAGCGCGCCCATACCGGGGCCAATTTCAAGGACTTTACGGGTATCGTTCGTCCAAATCACTTGCTTGGCTATCTTTTGGCAGGTTCCCGCATCTTTTAAGAAATGTTGGCCAAGTTGTTTTTTCGGTTTAACATTCATCTTTTGAATTCTTCGATGAGTTGAAGGGTAGTTCGAAATGCCGCAAACCTTCCTGCATAACGGGCGGCGTGGTCTTGTTGGAGTGCAGGTGCAAACTCAGTTTGATATTGATCTAGAGCGGCCTGATCTGGTGCCAAATACATAACAGAATAAGTACAACCCCCATCTTCCTCTCCATTTACTCTCGAAAGCCGAGATTCTAAAAAACAACCTGTTTGGAGTACGGCAGGAATATGCTGGACGCGCATCCAATCTAACCAATCTTGTTCAACAGCGTGGTCAATACTGACCGTCACATTGTAAATAATCATACTACAAAGGTAGACAAAGAGAATGAGTGCTGAAAATACAATACTCTTCAGTATTTATACTGTAGAGATGGTAGAAAAATAATTGTACTTTTGATTTTGAACTTTAATCAATTCCCATGAAAAAAATAATACTTACTTCTTTATTTACAATGACTTACCTCCTCTCTTGGAGCCAGTCATGTACACCAGGTGTGAATTTTATCGATTCTACTTATGGCATCTGGCCAGACACCACTCAAAACCTTCCACCTGCACTACCCAATGTGGCTTATTCTACAGATATCAATTTCAAGGTCCCGGCAACCGTAACAGCAGAGGTCGATCCGAGTGGGCAATTTGTTGGTAGCGTTATCCAACAATTTACCATAACCGGTGTCCAGGGCTTACCTCCCGGATTTGATTACGCTTGTAATGTATCCAACTGCAACTACCTTGGTGGAGCTAACGGTTGTGCCAATCTCTTTGGCACTACGGACTCCGTTGCGGTTTTCCCCGTTACAGTAGATATTACCGCTACTGTATTGGTTGTTCTCTTGCCAGGCTTGCCCCCTACCCCAATAACCCAACCAGTCTCATTTGATGGCTACAAAATTGTTGTGGGTTCGGGTGGGCAAATTGAACAAATTATCCATCCAATGTCCCTAGAACCGAACCCCGCAAGTACTGCAATAGAGGTAAGTGGACTATTAAACGGTAGCCTTTCTACACTAACGCTTCGCGACTTTACAGGAAAAATAATGGAAGTTGTTCAAACAACAGCTGCAAGCGCTTCGTTTGACCTAAGTAAACTTTGCACTGGCACGTACCTCATCGAACTTAGCAATGTATTCGGTACGCAGCAACAAAAATTTGTGAAGCTGTAGTAGCAGATATTTATCAAAGTAAGGGGGAGTTTTTACTCCCCTTTTTTATTGCCAAATTTTTGATATAAATGCCGATCAGTAATGTACTGCAATACTGGCTCTGTGAGTAAGAAGCTACATTCTTTACCCGCTGCCAATCGAGCGCGCACAAAGCTAGCACTGATGCCAAGTAATGGAACGTCAGTAACAAACTCAATGTGTTGATGCTCGATAAACGCTGGCGTTTCATTCAGGTCTGTACTTCCATCAGCAACTCTCGGATAGACATAGAGTCGGTGTTTGGAAAGGATTTGCTCCCAGTTATACCATTTGTGAAACGACCGCAAGTTATCAGCACCCAGTATTAAACTGAATTCATCTTGTGGATACTTCTCTTGCAAATGAGTCAGCGTTGAAATGGTGTAATTTGGCTTCTTCAGATGAAATTCAATGTCACTAGCTTTCAGATGAGGGCTTTCGTAAATAGCATCACGTACCATATCTAAGCGCAAATGATCGGCTAATAAAGTAGACTTTTCTTTGTGCGGGTTATGTGGTGTAACGACCAACCAAACTTGGTCGATAGCTGGATGTTGGGCCATATGGTTGGCAATAATCAGATGCCCCACATGAATAGGGTTAAAAGTACCAAAAAATAAACCTATTCTCATTTGCGCAACATTGGAATTATTAATGCTTCTACTTCAGCAATTGCCCTTGAGAGGTCATCGTTTACCACTACGTAATCAAATAGCTGAGCCTTGCTGAGCTCTTCTTCTGCCTTCTGCAAACGTAGCTTAATTTTTTCTTCGGAGTCAGTTTGGCGCTTGCGCAAGCGCTCTTCGAGCGCAGTAATGCTCGGGGGCTGAATAAAAATAGAAATTGTTGCAGCTTTGAGTTTCTCTTTCACTTTTAAGCCGCCAATAACATCAATGTCAAATACAACCACTTGACCTGCAGCCCAAATACGCTCGAGTTCTGTGTGTAGGGTGCCATAATACATTCCTTCGTAGACTTCCTCCCATTCAAAAAATGCACCTTGCGCAATTTTTTGTTTGAATTCCGATGGTTCTAAAAAGTAATAATGCACACCGTTTTGTTCTTTCCCTCTTGGCGCACGCGAACAAGCTGACACCGAAAATGCCAATTGCGGATACTTGGCAAGTAAAGCGCCAACAATTGTAGATTTACCTGCTCCTGAAGGAGCTGAAATAACAATACTTGGTTGCGTGTTCATTTTATAATGCGTTGAGAACTTGTTCTTTAATTTTTTCTAAATGATCTTTCATCACTACTACCCTGCGCTGTATTTCTGAATGATTACACTTGCTGCCTAAAGTGTTGATTTCTCGGCCCATTTCTTGGGCAATAAAGCCAAGCTTTTTACCAGAAGCCTCTTGATTCAGCGTCTCGGTAAAATAAGTAAGGTGCTGCTGTAAGCGTTGCTTTTCTTCTGAAATGTCAAGCTTCTCGACATAATATATCATTTCTTGCTCCAAGCGGTTCACATCTACCCTGCTCTCTTCTATGGAAGCCAGCCCTTTTTGGATGCGCTCTCTTACTTGAGCAACTCGCTCTTGCTCGAATGGTGCTATTGCAATGAGCTCTTGCTGAATTTGATCTAAATTACTCATGAGGTCTTTGGCCAAGCTCAAGCCCTCTTGCCTGCGAAACTTTTGCAATTGAGCACAAGCTTCAGCAACTAAATCTAGAACAAATGTGGTTTCTACCTCTGAAAGTTCTTCCTGCTGACTGGTAAGTACATCTGGCATGCGCAAAACCAAAGCAAGGTAGTCTTGGGTGTGGGTACCCCACGCCGAATTCAGTGATTTAAACTTCTCAAAATAAGCGTTGGCGACCTGCTCATTGATCAAGCCTGCTGACTGCTGCTGCTGGCTTTCAATGTAAATTCCTAAATCCATTTTACCGCGCAATAATTCTTCGGTCACTATCTTGCGAATAGGCGTTTCGAGATCGCGAAAGCTAGAAGGTAATTTGAGGTTGAGATCTAGGCCTTTGGAATTAAGAGACCTCACTTCTATTGAGATTTTTTTGTCGTTAAACTGTCCGTTGGCCTTGCCAAAACCGGTCATTGATTGTAGTGCTATTTGGCTCATATTTTATTCGTTGTCGATTAGCAAATCAGCATCTATGCCCTCGTTTTGTTCTTTGACAAACCAAGCAATTTCACTCATAATTTGTGCTTTTTGATCAGACTGTGGGGCGCGCTCTTCGATATATTCCTTTAGTAAAAGTTGAGACTCTAGAAGTTGAGACTCATCAAATGGTCCGGACATATTCTCAATAATGGTAAGGCAATCAAGGGCTTCTAGGTAGTCTCCTTGTGAGGCCAACATCACAAAAAAGGGTAAGTGCTCGTCAAAAGGTAATTTAGAATTCCAAATGGCAGATAGCACTAGCTTTCTGTTCTCTGCATCGGCTTGCTCCGTTAAGTAATCAATAAAGGCCGCAGTGGCATCAGTTTCTTTGACATCAGATAAAAAACCAACAATAGCTTGTTGCTGTGTGCGTTCTCTACCCTCTAGTGCTTTGAATAAGTCAGGAAGAATCGTGACTTGCCCATGTTCCTTATAAATGTTCAAGGCAGCTGTTAATGAATTGAGGTCATTTTTTTGAAGCAGCTCAAAAGCCTCGGTTAACTTTTTTTGATTTTTCCTTACTGTACTCATGATGCAAAGGTAAGGAATTCACTCTCGATGCACACGAAATTGACCCAATGTGTTACTTTATGCAATATTCAGTGTTTATAAAAACAAAAAAAAGTCAACTTCCATTCGCAATTATAAAACAACTTTGTAAAAAAGCTGCCCCGATGAAAAATTTCTTTTTCCTTTCTTTACTCGCTATGTTGGTATTCTCTGCTTGTGTGCCATCAAAAAAATACAACGAATTACTCGAACGTGAAAAAAACTGCAGTGAAGAGCTTGCTAAGTACAAAAAAAGCAGCAGTGATTATGAAGTGTTATCCAAGGATTTGCAAACAAAGTACGACTTAGCAGCAAAAGAAGTAAGCCGCCTTCGAGGCGATACAAATAATCTAGGTAACCAAATACGTTTGCTCGAAAGAGAACAAGAAACGCTAGAGGCACAATACGAAACACTTGAAAATTCTTTCGATAAACTAAAGAACCTGAGTGCCAAAGAAACAGCAACTCTCCAAACCGAACTTGAACAAAAAACAAAAGAACTACAACGCAAGGAAGATGCATTACTCAAACTTGATCAAGAACTGAAAGCCAAACAAGTTTTACTTGAAGAACGCGAAAAAAGAGTCAATGAACTTGAAGAAGCCATTCGCAAGAAAGATGCTAAAATTCAGTTGCTTAAGGCGCGCGTGGCCAATGCACTTCGGAACTTTGAAAATCAAGGACTAACGGTTGTTCAAAAAAATGGAAAAATTTACGTGAGCTTAGAAGCGAAGCTACTCTTCAGTTCTGGTTCCACCAAAGTAGAAGATGAGGGAAAAGAGGCACTGGTAGAACTAGCGCGCGTACTTGAAACTGAACGCGATCTCGAAATTGTTGTCGAAGGCCACACCGATACCGACAAACTAAACAGTAGTGTATCGCCAAAAAATAACTGGGAGCTTTCGGTCTTGCGCGCCACTGCTGTTGTCGAACTCATGCTCGCTAACTCGAATATGGCAGCAACACAAATAATGGCAGCTGGCCGAAGTGAGTATCATCCGGTAGATCCGAACGATAAGTCAAAGAATCGACGCATTGAAATTATTATTTCGCCTAATTTGAATGAGCTCTTTGAGATTATTTCGAACGACTAGCACCCGTTTGGTATTATCTGATGACGTTCACATGACCAGATAGGTCCTTGTAAATCCCTTTTTCTATTTCGTAAATCAAGTACCAAGAATAGGTGCCGTCTTGGACCGGAACACCTTCGTAGGTGGCGTCCCAGACAAAATGGAGTGCGTCTGAGGAGAAGATTTCTTCGCCCCAGCGATTGAAAATGTAGAACCGAGCACTCATAAGGCCAATAAAGCGTCCGTAGAAAAACTCATTGAGGCCATCGCCATCTGGAGTGAATGAATTTGGCAAGTAAATATAACGTTCCGGTGCAATTTCTATCCATTTAGAAATGCTGTCCACACAACCTTCTTGATTGGTTGCAATGAGCGTGATTTCATAAGGGCCTGGCTGTGCGTAGGTATGCGTCGGATTGACTAAAAAAGACTGATTGCCATCTCCGAAGGTCCAGGTATAGGACCAAGCATTGACAGAGGCATTCTCCAATTGCACTGGCAAACCTTCCATAGGGTCTTGACTCATGATATAAAAATTTGCTAATGGCTTGACAACCTGAACCAAAGCAACGGCAGTAGAACTAAAAGTTTGACATTCGTCGCTAACCTGAACAAAATAGGACGTGGAATTTTGAGGTGCAACTGTAATTTGGGCTGTTGTTTCGGTAGTAGACCAATTGTAGTAGTAGTTGCCGTAACCTCCAGTTGCAGTGACTAATAGATTTACGCTATCGCCCGGGCAAATTTGGAAAGGGCCGTTCATTTGCAAAACAAGCGGCGGACTTAAAATGGTATAACTAACACTATCTTGTATTGAATTTCCACAGTTATCAGTGGCTGTAATGAGGTATGTACTTGAGCTCCCTGGGTTCACCAACAAAGAATCTGTAGTGCCACTCACCACATTGTTGGTGGTCCATAAATAAGTGTACTGACCTGATCCGCCGCTCACCTGAGCGCCGATTGTCATGGGAATAAACGGGCAAATTTCTGTGATATCTGGGCTTGTAATAATAGCCAAAGGGTTAAATTCAGGAACCGAAACAAAAAGGGTGTCAGAAGCCGGAACACCTGTGCATGCGTCAGTCACAGCTAGCCATATAGACTGAGAATTGGCGATGTTCAGAGTAATACTGCTTGTGGTTTGCCCTGTGCTCCACTCATAAGTATAGGGTTGTAGGCCGCCGCTAATTTGCGCATCTATGGTAACAGGGTCTCCAGGACAGAGAATTGCAGAACTAGTTAATGTCAGTTCCATAGGTTGGTTGTCCTGTATCCAAAGATCGAGAACGAGTGGTGTAATGTTGCCACAAGGATCAGCAATTGGAAAAGTGAGGGTTAGGGTTTCTAAACCCTCGACCAGGGCATCTGTAAGGGTCTGTATTGCAAAACTAAATGTAGATTGCCCAGGAGTAAAGGTGATACTTGTAGGAATACCATTAAAGTCAATTAAATCAGTTGCCGTACCGCTCAATTGAACTGGTATTGTTAGGGTTTGATTCAAGTTGGTTTGACGCTCTAAGGTCACTGTGGCGCTCACACAGCCCTCTGCCATCCAATCAGGGTTGGAGAATACTTGCTGGGATAAGGTATGGCTAATCTCAATTGGCGTAAGGGTCGAGAGGCTATTGGCCTCGAGAAAAATACCGGAGTCCCATTGGCCGTCACCAACATCGGCAATGGCAATAATAAGATGATAGGTTTGGCCACATTGCACCGCTGATACCGCTTCTAATACTTTAGTGAAGCCATCGTATTGTATGTACTGTGGGCTCTGGTTATAAGGTGCCATATTGCCATCGCCATTATTGACAAAATAAAATGGATTGGTAATATTGTTGACATTATTAATAGAAACAACCGCGCCATTCGGCAACTTGGCAATATTCTGAAATCCACTAATACCGGGGCCTGATATAAAAAACCCAAAAACATCGTTGTAGGTCGTGTTATTAGGCGGCGCAAATTCTGGGTATTCATCGGATCCAAAAACATACTTGAAACGAACGGTATCGGCGTAAGGAATAAAGTCAAACTCCAAAATGGCTGCATTGTAGGTTTGGTTGCCTTGAATGGCTTGGGAAAGTAAATTAAAGCCGCCCATGTTATTATCTACACCAGCACCGGGTGTGTCGTTGGGGCCATGCGGTCCATCGCCGTTGGGCAAAGTAGTACCTGTTGTCATGACAATACCACTATTAATGCCGAGCGTAGTATTGGCTGCAGTAAACTGCGCAATGGCGACAGGGCTGCCATTGTAGGTTACATTTGAAACAGTTACACCATTTCCTAAAAGAACATTTTGAACCAAGCCTTGCGGATTCAAGGCGTTATTGGTAAGCAACTGTGCACGAAAAACAGAGGGTAAGCTCAAACCCAGAAAAAAAAGAAATATGCTTATTCGTTGCAACATCAATTATTAAACGTAAATCCAAGTATTTCGTTGTTCTTTTGAGCACTTTTTTTCAAAAAAAAAGGATGCCAAAGCATCCTTTCAATATTTATGCCAAAAACACAACCTAATTCTTAGAAAAAAGCAGCGGTTGAAATGACATCCAGATAAGAGGTAAAACAAATAAACACGGAATAGCCACAATAGGAAGAAACGTGGTGTCTATTTCTGTATTTGTATACTTTAACGGAAATCCCATTGCTGCCACAACAACAAAACTCAGTAAGGCATTAAGAGCAAAAAGACCCTTATTTTGCCACCTCTGCTCAATGAAGAAAGCAGCAATAGTGAGTACCACTGTGCCAATAAAGTAAACCAATACTACCTTCCAAATTGGAAGTATTTTAATAGTTTCATCGAATTCAAATGAATAGAAATAATTCAAGAAAAAACCAATAACAACTGAGGAAAGTGCAGAAATTATAAATCCGAAAGTAAGTGCGCGAGTCATAAATCTATTTTTTAGTGACTGGAATGTTGGCTGTTATTTTCAATGTTTCAGCAACTCCACTATTTTTTTTCCCTATCTGGTAATCAGAACGGTCTACGCTAAATTTAGCAATAAACGTACCATTATTGCCTTTTTTAGTGAAGGTAAATGGAATGCTGACCTCTTTACTCACGCCGTGCATTTGCAGTTTTCCGATTGCTTTATAACCCTCAGTCGTTTTCTCTATTTTGGTAGAATTGAATTCAATAAAGGGGTATTTATCTGCATTGAACCATTCCTCACCTCGGGCATGCTTGTTTTGCAAACCATTACCAGTATTGATCGAGGCCACCTCAATTTTAAATGAAAGCTTTGAATTGGTAAGCTTGACTGGGTCAAAGAAAAGAGAAGTGGAACTTAGTTCATCGAACGTTCCACTAACATCTGCATTTGTAAATGAAATGCTGTAACCTTGGGCAAGTTTGTATTGCTGTCCAATAACAGCAGTCGCCCAAAAACCAATGAGTAAGAATACTAGGCCTTTCATTAGCGCAATTAATTCTGAACGACTTCTAAATCAGCAATGAGTTTAATCTCATCGGCTAAACCTGGGCTAACTTCACCCATACCAAATTCAGAGCGCTTCACTGCACCAGTGATTTGTAAACCAGCTACTGCTGCTCCTTTGTAATTTTTACTGTTGCCTGTGTGTACACCATTAAATACTACTTTTTTAGTAACGCCATGCATGGTAAGATCACCCGCTACGGTGTAAGTTCCTTTTGTAGCCGTTTCTTTCACTGCAGAACTTTTGAACGTAATGGCTGGATATTTTTCGACGTCAAAACAATCAGCTGTGCGCAAATGGTTATCACGGGCTTCGATACCTGTATTCACTGAAGCTGCTTCGGCGTTCAAGACAATTGTAGCGTCATTGAAATCAGCGTTAGGAGTAGTTACCTCCATTGTGAATTTGCCAAAATTGCCATGTACATTCGTAACACCATTATGAAGAATGGTAAAACCTAAACGAGAGTGCGCACCATCTACTGACCAAATACCAGCTTGTGATGCTACAAAAGAAAATAAGGCGAAAGCGCCTACCAAACCAATTACAATGTTTTTCATTTTTTTAAATTTTAAGATTATTGACTAGAACAATTAATAGACCACAAATTTGCAACATTGCAACTAAATATATCTTGACGTAGGTCAAGTTAACCTATTTATTGCCACTAGGAGCTAATTAATCTTCTTGAAGTGCCTGTAATTTCCCAAAAGCATCTTTGATGTGGCGGATGGGCTCAATGACCAATCTGAGCTTGTCATCTTTTTGAACAAGTCTGTAACCTGTTGATTGAGAAAGAATTTTTTGAAGAACCGCCTGAAATTGATCCGTTTCATAGAAAGGTGACTGCGGATTAGCGATAAAATGACCCACTAATTTCTCAGCTTTGAGTACCAAACGCTCTAAGCCCATTGATTCTGCCAACCAACGCAATTCAAATGAAAATAAAAGCTCTTTTACTTCTTTTGGGAGCGGGCCAAAACGATCTTGAAGCTGTGCACTAAATGCAGCAAGTTCGTCTTTGTTTTTGAGATTGTCCAAAGCTTGATACAAACTCAAACGCTCGGCAACTTGATTGACGTAGGTGTCAGGAATGCGCACTTCCATGTCGGTTTCAAAGATGCAGTCTTGGACAAAGCCGTTGAATTGATCGGTTACCCGCTCATCGAATAGTTCTTTATATTCACTTTCGCGGAGCTCTTGCATGGCTTCATTGAGTATTTTTTGATACATCTCAAAACCAATTTCGGCAATAAAACCACTTTGCTCTCCGCCCAACATATTGCCTGCCCCTCGGATGTCGAGGTCTTTCATGGCAATATTGAAGCCCGAACCAAGATCGGAGAACTGCACCAATGCCTCTAGACGCTTGCGCGCTTCGGAGGTCATGATGCTAAACTTGGGTGCAATGAGGTAACAAAATCCTTTTTTGTTGCTTCGGCCTACTCTTCCGCGCAGCTGATGAAGGTCGCTCAGGCCAAATTGATGCGCGTCGTTAATGATGATCGTATTGGCATTCGAGATATCTATGCCCGATTCAATGATGGTGGTTGCTAGCAATACGTCGTAGGCGCCCTCGATGAAGTCGAGCATTATTTTCTCGAGTTGCTTGCCATCCATTTGGCCGTGGCCAATGCCTACGCGCACCCCCGGACACAAACGTTGAATCATGCCAGAGAGTTCTTTGATATTCGAAAGTCGGTTGTTCACAAAGAATACCTGGCCACCGCGCCCCACTTCATAAGCAATCGCATCGCGGATCAGCTCTTCATTAAATGATATGATTTCTGTCAGGACCGGCTGCCTATTTGGAGGCGGTGTGTTGATGATGCTGAGGTCTCGAGCACCCATCAAAGAAAATTGCAAGGTGCGCGGAATAGGTGTTGCGGTAAGCGTAAGAGTATCTACTGAAGTGCGTAGTGTTTTGAGTTTGTCTTTGACGCCAACGCCAAACTTTTGCTCTTCATCGATGATCATGAGCCCTAAGTCTTTGAACTTGACGCGCTCGGCAACCAAGGCATGGGTACCAATTAAGATGTCAATCTGACCTGCCGCAAGCTTTTTAAGCGTTTCAGTAATTTCTTTGGCAGACTTAAAACGATTGATGTAATCGACTGTAACCGGAAAACTCGAAAGCCTTTTTTGAAAACTCCGGTAATGCTGCAAAGAAAGAATTGTAGTTGGGACCAAAACTGCTACTTGCTTGGAATCGGTTACAGCCTTAAATGCCGCTCTAATGGCTACTTCTGTTTTTCCAAAACCGACATCGCCACAAACCAAGCGGTCCATAGGCCGCGCAGCTTCCATATCGCTTTTGATGTCTTGGGTTGCTTTGAACTGGTCTGGCGTGTCTTCGAACATGAACGACGCTTCGAGTTCATTCTGCAAATAACTGTCCGGTGTAAAAGAAAATCCTGGCTTACTGCGTCTTTGGGCATAGAGCTGAATGAGGTCAAAGGCAAGTTCTTTGATTTTCTTTTTGGTTTTGTTTTTTAAATTAGTCCAGGCTTGGGTACCCAGTTTATTTAGTGTTGGCGCACTTCCCTCTTTGCCTGTAAACTTAGAAATCCGATGCAGGGAGTGAATACCGACATAAAGAACGTCTCCATCTTTGTAGAGCAAGCGAATGGCCTCTTGTGGTTTGCCATTTACGTCAATTGTTTCCAGACCAGAAAACTGACCAACACCATGGTCTATGTGCGTGACGTAATCTCCTTTTTGGAGTTGGTAAATTTCTTTGAGTGTAAGTGCTTGCTTGGCTTGCTTAAACCCTTCTTTTAAACGAAACCGGTGGTAGCGCTCAAAAAGCTGGTGATCTGTGTAACAGACTAATTTCAACGATGGAAAAATAAATCCTTCGTGCAAGGCCAACGAAAGTGCACTGAACTCACCTTCCCTGCCGATATCGCTAAAAATTTGGTATAAGCGCTCCACCTGACGGGGTTGATTAGAAAAAATTAAATTTTGATATCCGTCGGCTTTACGCGCCAGTAGATCAGCATGAAGGCGCTCAAAGTCTTTATTGAAACTTGGTTGAGGAAGGCAGTCAAAGGTTTCGATATGCGTGGCCTTGAAATGAAAAACAGGCCCATACTCAATGATGCGGTGGGCTGCCAGCTGCTCTTCAAAGGAAAGATGCGACACAAATTTATCTTGAGGCAAGGCATATTGTACTGGGCCGTCGTGCTGACTATGAATAGCTACTGCGCGTTCGTATTCGCGCTTTAAAACCTCGAAAGTTCGATCGACATCTGCAAGCCAACAAATGGTCTGGTTGCCAACAAAACCCAATAAAGTTTCCTGGATTTCTAAACTCTGTCCGGATTGGATGTTCGGAACGACATTAAAAAATTGATGATTTGCAATGGAAAGCTGACTTGCCGCGTCAAAAGTCCGGATACTTTCCACTTCATCGCCAAAAAACTCGATGCGAAAGGGGTGTTCGTTGGCAAAAGAAAATACGTCTAAAATTCCACCTCTAATAGAAAATTGACCGGGTTCATAGACAAAATCTACGCGGTCAAATTGATATTCTAGAAGCAACTCATTCAAAAAATCTGTGCTGTAGGTTTTGGAAACCTCCAAGCGCATGGTATGCTTGACTAAATTTTTCTTCGTCGGTATTTTCTCAAAAAGCGCCTCGGGGTAAGTAATAACCCATGTATTTTTTTTATCGCTGAGTTTTTCCAAGACCTCAGCCCTTGCAACCACGTTGGCATTGTCGGTTTGTTCTTGTTGGTAGGGTACTCGATACGAAGCAGGATAAAATAAAATGCGTTTATCGTCGGGGAAAAGCCCCTCGAAATCATTCAGGAAATAGGCTGCTTCTTCTTTGTCAGAAAGAATAAATAAATGCGTGCCCGGAACCTGCTGTGCTACCATCAAAGACAATAGCGATTTGGCGGAACCTACCATTCCCTTCCAATGCAATCTGGCGTTTGTTGCTTGCAAGGCGGCCGCGCTCCGATCTAGAGCCGGATGTTTGGCAAGGGTTTTGATAAAGGTATTGAGTTCCATATTGGGCTGCAAAATTACGCAAAGTATCCGCGGAGCGAAATATTTTGTGACCTTTTCGGGCAAGAACGTTACAAATAACAATTCAGTGTGAATATCTCCAAGTAAAATCGACATCTTGCCTAATGTCAATGACTAATTTTAGCGTACCAAAATAGAAACCAAATATGAAGTTTTCAGTCAAATATCCATTAGCAGCAGCATTTTTATTGAGCGCAGGCGCATTCAGTGCGCAGGTAGCCGAAGTAGCCAAAGAAGAATCGTATAAAACAGTCGAAGAAATTTCAGCAATTGACTTTCTGATGAAAGGCGGGGTCTTCCTTATCCCTATCGTATTACTTCTTTTCTACACTACTTACGTGGCTGTTGAGCGCTTTTTGTATATCCGCCGCATGACCAAACAAAATGCAATGCTCATTTCTGAGGTGCACAGTAAATTGAACAACACGGACGTCAAAGGGGCTGTTGATGCTACGCAACGCGAGCAAACTGCATTTGGAACTGTATTAAAAGAAGGTATTGAATCAATAGGTCAACCTGTACCGCAAATCGAGGCCAACATGGAAAAAGTTGCCAATATAGAAATTGGCAAAATGGAGAAAAACATCAATCACTTGGGGCTCGTTGCTGGTATAGCACCGACACTTGGTTTCATCGGTACCATCTCAGGGGTAATTAAAATTTTCTACAGCATCTCGATTTCGGAAAACGTCTCCATCGGAAATATTTCTGGTGGACTTTATGAAAAGATGATTTCGTCTGGTTCTGGTTTGGTTGTGGGTATCATCGCCTTTACAGCATATCACTTACTAAATGCGCTTATTGATAATTATGCCCTTGAAATTCAAAAAATCAACTTGGATTTTATAAAACTAATCAACTCAAAAGATGGCAATAAAGCGAAATAAAAGGTTTCATGCCGAGGTAGCCACTTCTGCCTTGAGCGACATCATGTTTTTCTTGTTGTTGTTCTTTTTGATCATTTCAACTTTGGCTAACCCGAACGTGATTAAAGTTCCGTTACCAAAGTCAGATGCCAATGAAAAGACCCAACAACAACACGTTACACTCACTGTTAAATTTGACGAGAATCAGCAACGACATTTCTTTGTCAACAACGACGAAATTGCACTTGATCAGTTAGAGGGCGTGCTGATTGGTGAGACCAAAAAACTCGGCGACAACACCGTAATTTTACGCTTGCCATACGACGCACAAGTTCAAGAACTTGTCGACCTACTCAAAATTGGGATGCTCAATGACCTTAAAATGATCATTGCTACAAAAGAGGGTTAATAAGTTGTTCTGTTCACTTACAAATTTCAGGTTATGGAAAAGCTACAAATCGAATTAAACAGCGCACGTGAAGACGCCAAAAAATCATTGGTCTATACTTCTGTATGGATTTTTAGTTTATTCCTTTTGGCTGTCCTCATTAAATTCGATGCCCGTCCAGATCAACTCGTAGATACCCCCCCGCTTCGTTCAGATGAAGTCATTGAAGAATTTCAGATAGACAATGTTGAACTAGAAGATGCCGCAGGAGGCTCTCGAGGCGGCGGCACCCCGGGTTCTGGGCAAAATGCGCCACCTGCCGATCAGACGGAAAGCGTTGCAACGTCCAACCAAAGCGACTTCTCACACAACAGCGGTAATTCGGCCAATCACAATTCAGCCAACGGAACAAATAGAACGTCTACTACCACTCAAAGTACCAATTTCTTTGGAAGTGGCGGTAGCGGAAATGGCAATGGCTCGGGCAATGGTCCATTCGGCGGCCCCGGCAACGGAAATGGCGATGGCGATGGCACAGGAAATGGCTCTGGAAAAGGAAAAGGAAGAATCCGTCAAAATAATGTCAATTTACCAAGCTATGAAAACGACTTTGACTGCCGCATTGGTTTTAAAGTGCAGGTCAATGCCGAAGGACAAGTTATTGGCGTGAGAACGATTAAATCTGTTACCACCTGTATAGATGACCGCACCATTAATGATATTAAAGAGCGCATCAAAAGAGAAGTAAAATACAATAAAGAACCAGGTGCGCGTGTTGTTGAAATGGATTATACGATTAATCTGAAAGCATCAAGGTCTTAGTAATGAGTAGCTTATAAGCCCATTGCCTTTTTCACCATTAACTTAGCGCCAATATAAAACCCAACCCTCTGATGAAGCTCCGTTGGTGGGATATCCAAAATACGCTGTTTGCCGTCTGTGGCCAAACCACCGGCTTGTTCAGCTATGAAAGCCAACGGATTGCACTCATATAGTAAGCGCAAACGCCCTTTAGGTGCAGAAGGAACCGAAGGGTAAATATAGATTCCGCCTTTGATGAGGTTGCGGTGAAAATCAGCAACTAAAGAGCCGATGTAGCGGCCAGAGTAGGGTTTGCCTGTTTGGTTGTCGTTGGACTGGCAATAAGCAAGATAGGCGCGTAAAGACGGATCAAAGTCTTGGAGATTGCCTTCATTGACCGAATAGTACCTGCCATTTTCAGGCATCTGTATATCAGGATGAGATAAGAAAAATTCTCCTATGGATGGGTCTAGGGTAAATCCGTTAACGCCGTTTCCGGTAGAATACACCAAGATGGTTGAGGAGCCATAGAGCACATAGCCGGCTGCCACTTGTTGGGTGCCAGGTTGGAGCATGTCTTCGAGGGTTGCTGGGGTACCAACTGGAGAGACACGTCTGTAAATAGAAAAAATAGTGCCGATCGATACATTGACATCTATGTTAGAAGAACCATCTAGCGGGTCAAATAATACAACATAGTTGGCATTTTGAGCGTTAGCAGAGGTAAATGCAAGAAAATTGTCGTTTTCTTCAGAGGCAATGCCGCAGACCTCACCGCCATTTTCAAAAGCGCGAATAAATGCTGCATCTGCAACAACATCTAATTTTTGCTGTTCTTCGCCTTGGACATTCTGACCGCCCTGGGCGCCGAGGATGTTGTCGACTAATCCGGCTTTGCGTACATCATTGCTGACTATTTTTGCCGCTAAGGCGATATCGCTGAGCAAGCGAGAAAGCTCACCGGTGGCAAAGGGGAAATCTTGTTTCGTGCTAACAATAAACTCGTGTAGGGTGATGAGTTTAGACATGCTTACATCGAGAACATATTGCTGTAATCAGATCCAAGGTGAATCGGATTGACGATAAGCGTTGGGATGAGTGCATCATTGGTAATGATGTATTGTTCGTGATTGGAAGTGAGGGCAGTAAATAAGTTATTGCGCTGTAGATTCATGATGGCAATGAGATCGGCATCTACGCTAATCGCATATTTTACCACTTCTTTGTCAAAGCCCGAACTTGGAACTAATGCGCTGGTCATTTCGATGCCTCGGTCTTTGAAAAAGCCTTCAGAGAAAGTGATATTTGAACGTACTTGATGACGCAAAAACTCGTCGGATTCGTCTGGAGTTACCACGTGTACTTTTGATTTGAAGTACTGAGCAAGATTGGCTACGATAGAAAGTTTTTGTTTGGTTTCTTTGTGAAGATCCATTGGTACTACAATGGAATCATAGCCGCTGGCCTTTACCGCTTTTTCTTGAACGATGATAAACGGCACTTGTGAGCTCGTTACGACCTTTAAAGCATGGCTGCCGGTAATGTGTTGCCAACCATGAGCGCCGTGGGTACCCATAAAGATGAGTTCGGCCTGATGCTCAGCAGCGAATGCGCCGATATCTTCAAAAATACTTCCGATGCGGACATTTGGCTTGAGGAGCACACCTTCATGTTCAAAACCTCCTGTAATATTTTCTAGCTGCGCAAGTGCCTCGGGTATTTGAGCTTCTTTGGAAACTACATGAAGTACAAGGATTTGAGCCCCAAGAGGTTTGGCAGTGGCAATAGCGTGTTGGAGGGCGATGTCTGCTACAGCTGTGAAGTCGTGAGGAACAATGAAGGTTTTGGTTTGCATAGTCGTATTTTTTACAAATTTAAAACAAAGTGTAGTAAGAACGCACTAGTTTTCTCTTTATTTTTGTGTGAAGCCTGTACTCAAAAAGCTTCTTGAAAAATGCCCATAATTGGTAAGCTCATTCAACGCAGCACTGCAATAAGTTTCAAGCGTATTTCACGCGTAAGTGCCGACTACAAACAACAACTTGAAGTCCTGCGGCAAAATATCGAAGTCGCAAAAAAAACGTTTTTTGGCCAGCATCACTCCTTTACGACCCTCCTTCAAAAAAGCGACTTGGTCACGAGGTATCAACAAAGCGTACCCATTACAGAATACGACGAATACTTCACCAACTGGCTGCAAGCAGCAATCGATGGTAAAAAAGACCATATTTGGCCGGGTCGGATCAAATATTTTGCGCTTTCATCAGGTACTACAGGTGCGCCAAGTAAGAGAATTCCGGTCACTACTGAAATGATACGCTCCTTTCAGCGGGTGTCTTTACGTCAGTTTTCGGTGCTTCATGAATTGAACCTCCCAGACTCTTTTTATAGTGCAAAGGTGCTTGCCGTTGGTGGTTCTACCAAATTAAAAAAAATAGACCAACATTTTGAAGGCGACCTGAGCGGCATCCTCAAAAAACATACCTCGCTTATTGCTGCGCCTTTTACAAAACCCAGTAAAAAAATTACCAAACTAAAAGACTGGAAAGCCAAACTTCCTATGATGGTCGAAGAAGCACCAAAATGGGATATCGGAATTATGGCCGGAATACCAAGTTGGTGCGTGCTGCTATTAGAAGAAATTGTCAAGCATTATCAGCTGAAAAACATACATGAAATTTGGCCAAATTTTCAGGTGTATGTCCACGGCGGTGTGTACATGGACCCTTTTGTGGAGCGCCTCAAAAAAATATCCGGAAAAGATGTCGTCTTATTAGATACTTATTTGGCTAGCGAAGGTTATTTTGGCTACCAAACTAGCCCAAAAAAAAATGGAATGACGCTATTGATGAACAATAGCATCTTTTTTGAATTTATTCCATTCAATGCGGAATACTTTACTGAATCTGGAGTACTTAAAGACAAGTATAAAGCATATACCATTAGCGAAGTAAAAGCGGGCATCGACTACGCCCTGGTCATCAGCACCAATGCTGGGCTTTGGCGCTACCTAATTGGCGATTTAGTGCGCTTTCTCGATACTACAACGCATGAAGTCATCATCGCAGGACGCATCAAACAATTTTTGAGCCTTTGCGGTGAACACCTGTCCTTAGATAACATCAATCAAGGTCTAAAAGAGATTAGTTCTAAACATCAACTCTCTTTTTCAGAGTACACTATCCATGCCGATGAAAATGACTTACAGCACTGCTGGTATATCGGTTGCGATGAACACAAAGCAGATGACAGCATCATCGAAGAACTCGATGCAGCCCTGCAGGCCATTAACGACGACTACGCATATGTCCGCAAGCATAACATGCCGATGCCCAGCCTCAAATTTTTACCGACAAATGTATTTTATACCTACTTAGAAAGTATAGGCAAGCTAGGCGCACAAAACAAAATGCCGAGGGTGATGAATAAAGATCAAGCCAAAGTGTGGATACAATTTCTTAGCGCAAACGGCTACCTTTAAAGGCTGATTTCTTTAAAAAAGTATAAGCAAGGTTCAATTCTATAGAATGTCTGTACACGGCTGCTGCTGCTCCTAAATTAGCATCATACGAAATACCAAAGTCAAAGGCGCCAAGATCTATAGCCACATAAGGGGCAATTGCAGCGCTGGATCGAAAATAAAATCCGGCACTCAAAAATTGAGTGCTGACTTCATTGGTTACCAGAGAACTCCCTCTGAGTTTCATGCGGTAGATGGCCCCTAACATACTTTCTGTATGACCGCCTTGCCGCAAGTGAGTAAGGGATAGCTGCAGCGCTGAAACATCATTTAAACCCAGCGTGAAACAGGCATAAGCTACCGCTTTTTGATAGAGTCTGTCGGCAGAAAGCGTATTATATTGGAGGCGCGGTCGATTCACATGCTGCAAAGAAAAACCTGTTTGTAAAGACCACTGGCCATTGCGTAGTTCTCCGCGTTGGTTGGGTTCAAAACGATATGCCAAGCCCAAACCTGCATCTACAAATGCAAAGTTGACAAAGTCGTTCTCCTCGCCGGAATAAACTGCTGGGTCTAGCGTACTACCATTCCACTGTGAATAATAAAGTAACTTACTGAAATCTGCACTGCGTTGTTGAATAGCCGTCTGAATACCTGCGTCTAGCCAATGGCCTTTAGCCAGTGGAAGATGACCACTGGCAGTGATTCCAAAAGATTTCTGAGACATCCGAGAATCTCCACCTACATCGTTTCCGAAAGAAGCACCAATTCCAGCATAGGCGCGTTCAACTTGACGGGTGCGGCCTGGTGTAAATTCTGCCAAACCGTAGCTGGTTAGAAATTGAGTTCCGGAACCAACCCATTGGTTTCGATTGAGCATCGTTAACTTCTCAAAACCTTTGTAGGTACCAACAAATGCAGGGTTCATAAAAGGGATGGAGCGGTCTGCTTGGGTGAGATGAAAATCTTGGGCCGAGCACACTTGTGATACGCTCAGCAACAAGAATAAAACAAAAAGCTGGATGCTCAATTTAATATGCATGCTTATCGAATTAGGGTAATGTTACCTGCAAACTTTTTGGTGCTGCCGTTTTCATAGGTTACATCGCACACATAAGCGTATACCCCACTATTACAAGGTTTACTTTTATGGGTGCCATCCCATTGAAATAATTTATGAGTCGAGGAAAATACGAGATTGCCCCAGCGATCCACAATTTTAAAGTTGAGGGCAGCGACATCTTTACCCGCAATAATCTGATACACCTCATTGAGGCCATTGCCTACCCCATTTGGCGAAAACGCAGTTGGGAAGAAGATCCCGGTTGCACATTCTGGGCTGCTGTCATCAGGGTCGCAAGGGTCTAGTGGGTCAGAGCCACTCGCCACTTCTGTTCCGTCATTGATACCATCTCCATCGGTGTCCGGATTGAGCGGGTCAGTTCCTAATACAGCTTCTTGTGCATCAGTGAGGCCATCAAAATCGGTATCGATCTGGCAACCTGGGAGGGAATCATCTGGGTCACATGGGTTGAGCGGATCTGAGCTGTTGCTTACTTCGGCACCATCTGTTAGGCCATCGCCGTCGGTGTCGGGGTTGGTAGGATTGGTGCCTGCAGCAGTTTCCTGCGCGTTGGTTAAACCATCGCCGTCCTGGTCGCAAGGGCCCGCATTTGGATTTGGAATACATGGGTTGGTGTTGTCCGGGTCTAATTCGTCCATTACACCATCGCCATCAGTGTCTATAATTGAAGATTCTAGTGCGTCAATGATGCCATCGCCGTCGGTGTCGGTAGGCGCGCCAATGTTGCCAATCTCATCGCAATCATTTTCGCCATCGCCGTCGGTATCGGGGTTATTGATATCAGTGCCCAGCAAGAGTTCATCTACGTTAAGACAGCCGTCGCCATCGAGGTCTGGAACATCTGGTACAAATACTGCAACAATGGTTTCTGGCCCATTGATATTAATAAAATTATCGGCAGTTGTTGAGGGTAAACCCAAGGGGCCCGTTGTGACAGTCCAATGGCTGAACATAAAGCCAGGATTGGCATCGGGTTCAATGAGCGTTTGAATGCCACCAAAATAGCTAGTTGTCCAGGGATACGATGGCGGATCAATAGAATTGACTTGAATTGTGCCGGCGCCTGCTGGGCTGACATCAAAAGTAGTGGCAAAGGGCCCGGAAAGTTGATAGCAATCTATAAGGCCTTGTTCCATGGCCAAACAACGCTGATTGATAAAATTACGCAATTGCGTCACTCGAGATTGCCAGCCGGTGTAGGTACCACCCCATTTGGCACATTGGGCAGTCATTTCTGGGTCTATTTCATTGACCATGCTGTCAAGCAGCGCAAGCATGCTAGTACAACTAAAAGAAGTATTGATGAGGTCGATATACCGGGTAATGTAATATTGCTCTACTTGTGGATTTTCGTTGATGAGCTTCTCAAGAATGTCCGTATGCCCCTGGCCACCTGGATTGGGTAAATTTTCAGCATTACACGGGTCGGCATTAGCACTTGGGTCAGGAATGCCAGTGTAATTGATGTAATGGCCGAAAGTAGCATCCATATCCCAGAGGGCATAGCGCCATTTTGTTTTGTCACCAGCGGTATCTAAACCTCTCCACCAGGATGTATTCCAGTTCAGCCAATCTTGATTGACAGTATAGGAATTGATCATAAAGTAATCGGCAAGAGATTCCCAATTGAGTAAAGAATCGACATAATTAAAATTGGTCGGATTCCCCATATTATTGGCGAGGATATAGTTGCGCAAGGCGTTCCAACTTGGCTGGGCATTTGGTGCACCGTACTCTTGCCAAGTACCTCCCCAGGTCTTTAGGTAATGCAGATTGTATTTATCTTGGTCATAATAGATATCGGTGTAGTCATGGTCATCGGCTTTTTCACGAATTTCATAGACGCCCCAATAATTACCGTTCAAATATACCACTGCCGGACGCCAAGTTCGCTCATCGAGTTTCATATCCGCTCTGATAGAAAGAGTATGCACAAAAGCATCGCGGATGTGCGCACCTTGTTCAAATGGATAATTATCACTTGCGCCTGGTTTTAACATGACTCTTTGAAATGCGTCCCGGTCTTTTTCTGGAAAAATTTCGTGCTCGAGATCACCGTTATGGCCATATTGGTCCCTACAAATGAAGTCAAAACCTCTTTGTGCATAGGCCCAAGAGTCGTTACCATGCTTGTTGAAGTCTCCTTCAGATTCATCGATGAAAGTACCGTCTTGTTCAAAAAGTTCAAAAGATCCGATGCGATTCGGTGGGTTTTGGCTGCCATTGGCAACTAACGAATAGACACCTTGACTGCAGACTGAAACCACAGGAATGGAGTGGTTCACGTTGATAAAATAAGTGTTGGTCTCGGTAAAGGAAGAGAGCGTAGTACCAAATGCTGTGGCTCTTAATACTTTTGTTGTGGTAATATTGATTGGGCCGCTGTAAACAGGAGATGTAAGGATGGGGTCTGAACCGTCTAGGGTATAGCGAATAGTAGCTGTTGGGTCTGCACAAGTTATACTGACAGTTTGGACGCCAGCATAAAACCCAGGTGCAACGCTAAAAACAGGCTTTGGTGGGTAAAAATTGACGCCACCAACGTTGTTGGAATTTGGGGTTGGCGTCGTAAACAATTTAAAATCGATGGCTCCATTACTCGAACGGCCTACAGAATGATTGGATTTGGTTAGGTGTACAATTTTAAAGGAATCTATTACCACAGCAGATGGGTTCGACAAAATAATCCAGTCTCCACCGGTTTGTGATAAATTAAAATTAGGGTGGTATTCATTGCCTGATACCAAATCTCTTTTAGAGCAAAATACCATTTGAAAACCGTTGGCCGGGATACTACCGCTTGGAATTTGCCATTTGGTGATATTTCCAGCTCTATCGGATAAGAACCACCCCGTTAAATCTATTGGTGCTGTACCCGTGTTGTAGAGCTCAATCCAGTCTTCTCTTTCGCCAAATGCATCAGTAATACCAGTCATGTTAGAACAAGAGTATTCATTGATCAGGACCTGAGAAAACGAAAGGGATGGAAATAGGAAAAGAAAGGAGAGTAGTAAGTGTTTCATTTAGCTTGGTTTAGCGGTACCAATATTACTGAAATATCGATTTTGTTCCAAACTATTAGACGCAAGATTGCTTAAAAAGTTGTTTTTTTTCTTAACATTGCCAAAAAAAAGAATGAAAAGAATTTTAATATTGTTTTTAGCTGCAACCCTACTCCTTGGATTGAACGGATGTAAAAAATATGAAGGGGAAGGAGGCCGAAGTAAAATCACTGGTAAATTAACCATCAATGAGAAGCTCTACATCAACGGTATACTCTCCCAAACCGTCAGCTACACCGGAGCAGCAGAAGATGTATATATCGTTTACGGTACGCAAGACAGTATTTTCGATAACAAGGTCGAATGCAACTACGATGGCAACTTTAGTTTCAATAATTTATTTCCAGGTACCTACACTATTTTTGCCTACAATGAAATCTTTAACACTGGTAATTCTATAACCAATAACGACGACGACTATTACACGAAAGTTCCAGTTAAATATACAGTTGAGCTCGGCAAAAACCAAACCATTGACCTCGGTGAAATCATTGTTTTAAGATAATGCGATTCTTATTCTTCCTACTTGTTTTTCCAGCGTTAAGCTGGGGGCAAAACAACACTATTTTTCAGCTATGGAACGAGGTTGGTGTCTCGTACAAAATGGATAAAAAACAAAGTTTTGGTCTTGACTTCAATTCTAGGTTTGATGCCAACGGCATCCAAACATTTTTTCCTCAATTTTCATATCGGTATAAAATAAACAAGCATATTCGGCCTTCGATTGACTACAGATTCGTATCGGACCGCAATAAGTCGGGTAATTTTGAGCTCAAGCACCGCATCAACGCTAATTTACAGTTGAGTCATAAAATTGATCAGCTAGAACTCGATTTTAGGCTGCGTTATCAGAATGCCCGAACAAGGTTTGTTGAGGACATCGAGCCAGAATTTGGCGCTGCCTTGCGCTACAAAACAAGTGTTGCATACGATATTAAAAATTCAGATCTACAACCTAAAGTTTCCATGGAATTTTTTACAGGCCCAATGGAGGGTCAAATGGGCTATCACCTGAATAGAATTCGTTGGAATTTTGGACTTTCCTATGATTTGAAGGGGCCACATTCCATACAAATTGCCTATCTACATGACCAACGCATCAATAGCCCAGGTAAACTCAATAGAGCTATTTTAAATCTTTCGTATGGTTATAATTTGCAAAAAGGGAAATCTAAAAAACAGGAAAGTGAGCGGCGTAACGCAAAATTCTTATAACTCATTTTGGTATTGATTGGCAGCCAGCCTTTCTATTACCCTTTCCAGGTTTTCTTGCTTCTTCATTTGACGAGAACTAATAGAAGTAGCAGTAAAATACTGATGTTGATTTAAAAACTTAACCTGGATTTCATCCCACTCCTTTCGAGCATTGATTTTGCCCATTTCTGTGAGTTCTTGACGGAGCTTATCGGCAATTTCCTCAAAATCGTCACGACCTAAATAATCAAGGTCGGCATCGCAAATAATTTCTTGCAGTTTATTGATTGGCTTGTGTGGAATTTGCGTCGCATGAATAAGTTCTACGATAGTTTTAACGTGCTGCTCAGTGTAGCCGTATTTTGGTAAAATCTCTTGTGCCATTCGCGCGCCAATAGACTCGTTGTGATCGTATTGTTCAATAAAGCCAGCGTCGTGGAAAATAGCTGCCGTTTTGAGCAAAAATAAGCCCTCATCTGTTACGCCCTCTAATAGTGCAATGCGCTCGACAGCCTTGACGACATCTTTGGTATGGTTAATCGAATGATAGGCAAGACTTGGTGATAAATTCTTTTTGAGGATGCCCATGACATGGTGCTCTGTTTTGTAATATTTGATCGAGCTGTAGTGGTGTAATTTTTTAATTTCTTCGAAACGTGAATTTGGAATCAAGCCCTCCCCATGAACAGATAGTTCTGGCTTGATACGCAGCACCACATACATGTCTACTTTTGTTCGAGATTTGGTAAGTACCTTGCCTTTGTAGTCGCATTCAAAATAGGGTTCGATTTGCTGAAAGGTATGGCCAGTGATGGTTACTTTGCCCGGCTCCCCGAGCATTTCCATTCTTTGAGCCAAATTAACAGAAGAACCCCAAACGTCGTAAGCCAGGCGGATATTGCCTACTATTCCTGCAATAACCGGCCCTGTATTAATACCCAACCGGATTTCCCAGTAGTCTTCGTGATCGGCAATAGCTTCGTACTTGAGCTTCTCCATAAAAGCTTGGATCTGCAAAGCGGCACAACAAGCGTCTATGGGATTCGTTGAATTTTCCACAGGCACGCCACCCGCACACATATAGGCATCGCCAATTGTCTTGATTTTCTCGAGGTTATTGGCTTGTATAATTTCATCAAATTTCTGAAAAAGCATATCGAGCTTTGAGACAATTCGGCTCGGCGCCATTGACTCAGAAATGCGTGTAAAGCCAACTACATCAGTAAACATAATTGACACCTGCTTAAAAGCTTGGGCTTTGACCTTGCCGTTGCGCTTGAGTTCTATAACAACCTGAGACGGTAGCGTATTGAGCAACCATTGTTCGGTTCGGTCTTTTTCCTTTTGAAGTAAGGCTTGTTGCTCTTCAACTTTATGCTTTTCTTCTTCAAGTAGCCGTTTTTGCTCTTCTATTTTTGTTTTTTGAAGACGGATTTCTTTCGTGCGCTCGGCAATTTTAACCTCTAATCTGACTTGATTTCTTCTCGACGTTTCGATTCTGCGACGAATAAAAACAAATAGCAGAAGCAAAAAAACAGAGGCTGCCAAAATTGACAGCCACCATGATTTAGAAATAATTAAGATGAGCAAAGCGCTCATTAGGCTTTTGGTTGTGGAGCGTTGTTTTGAGCAGTAATTTGCTCGAGGTCGCGATCGAAGAGATACAGCCCTCCGCTTTCATTGCCGATGAGTTTGAGTTTGTCTAGGATACTTCTCGCTAGGGCTTCTTCTTCGAGCTGCTCGGCAACATACCACTGTACAAAATTGTGTGTGGTGTAGTCTTTTTCTTGCAAACAGATATCGACCAGATTGTTGATAGATGCAGTAACGGTGAGTTCGTGCTCGAGCAGTAACTCAAATACAGAATGCAAGTTATCAAAACTCAAAGGTGGTTGGTCCACAGACGGAACTATTGCCGTGCCTCCTCTTTCATTGACAAACTTGATGAGCTTGAGCATATGAAAGCGCTCCTCGTCGGTATGTAGATACATGAATTTAGAGGTGCCATTTAAACCGTTGTTTTCGGCCCATGAGGCCATAGCTAAATAATATTGAGAAGAACTTGCTTCTTTTTTGATTTGCTCATTGAGCGCGGCCTCTACTCTTGGATTCATCATTTATACTTTTTTCTCAAAATTACAACGTCTTGAACAAAAATTTGTTGCCAACAGATTAAAACTTGTAGAACCAACTCGCCATTGGCAGTGGGAAAGAGAAATCCTCAGTAATTACACCCGCCAAACTGATCTGAAAAGCCTTCGCTTCTGTTCGCTGAAAACGCATGCCTGGCATCACTATTAATAAATTTTGATTGATGTTATTATCATAAGTTTGCCATGGGCCTACAACCACTTGCTGTATCATCCAGTTATTTTGATCGTAAATGTAATCGATGTTCTGATAGCCATATGAACTGTTATTGTTGGTGCGACCCATGATATACATGCAGTCATAAATAAAACTAGCTTTTTTACCAACTTTAGTTTGGCCGGCTAAACCAATGATTGGTGCTTGCGCATTGAAGCCATAATTATAGGTGTTGGTGCCAGCTATAGGGAGCTCCGGCACCATGCCATCAATGGCTTGGTAAACCCCTTCTTGATAAACTGGTTCTGATATTTCAGGCCAATCGTTGCCATCATTGAAATGCCCGTAACCAACAGATAAAGTTACATTTGAGCGGCGGTCTCCGTAGGTAACCATTCCCCAGTATAAACCACCAAAACCGCGGCCAGAATTGAGGTAGCCGGAAGTGCCAATTAAAGCGCCAACTCCATAATTGAGTTTTGGGTTAGCCGTACCGCGTGTATATTTCAATGCCAATGCAATTGGTGAACCAATCCAGGTTGACATTACACCTACTGAAAGATCTTTGTGAACAGCAAAATGCACCTCTGGGCCATATAAATTAACCATGGCATAGTTTTCTCCTTTTTTGATCGGAAAACAATTGGTGGTGAACTGATAACGTGTAGAAAAAGCACCAGGAGTATTGAATTCGCCTCTCTTGACATCCTCTACTAAATCGAGGGGTCGGATAGACTTGATATCACTTTTTGGAATATAAACCTTACCCAAAGACTGTGTTTGTAAAAGTACCTCGCGCCCATCGTCTGAAAGAATTAAACCTACGTACTCATTGCCATCGTTTTTAACAATAAGGTATTTGGTCGAGTCAGTGCTTGGCTTTGCAGTACTCGGAGCTTGCGCAAAAACGCTTTGACTTCCAAAGAAGTAGAGCGTTAATGTGAAGCACAATTGAAAGAATGTGCGTGTTTTCATATTTAGAATTTAAAATTTATACGTAAAATTAATAATAACGTTGCGGACTTTGCTTATTAATTGGTTGCTTGCTCTTCTGGACATTGAAGCCCATGTTGACACCAACATAACCGCCTCCTTTTTGGGAACTGTAAAATAAATTTACTGGAATATTGAGTGCTCCTGCTTGAAAGGTGCGTCCAAAAGCAATCAGAAAAGTGGTAGCCAGCGCTTTATCTCCGCGTCTATCGAAGTTTTTTTCGAAAATATAGCCGTTACCAGGATCAACCGGGTCAAGGCTATTCTGCATGGCATATTGTGACCAATCGCTCTGTGAAAAATAACGAGCATCGGTAGAATAAATATTCTGATCATCAAAAAAGCCTTCTGAAGTTGAAGAGATACCAAAACGTGGCCCGAATGCAAATTCCCAATTGGCCTTGCCAAAACGAAAACCATTTAGTAAAGAAATAGACGGAACAAATTGACCTTGCTCTAAACCAGATATATTGATGATTCCCTCGACCAGTGCAGAGAAATTTTCAGTACCAACATATTGACCTTCAATTTGGTAGCCAATCATAGAGGTAAAAGGTTGAATACCCAAACCTCCGTATTTTGTGGCTCTTGTTGCAAATTCATTGACGGTTCCCGATAGGTATGCAAAACCAATTCGCGGCCCAGAATTGTTTACTTTACCCACATTGTTTGAAGTAATCAACTCATTTTTGAAAGCCAAACGGTCAGTAAGTACTTTATCTACGGTTAAGCCATGCATTTCAGCCAAGACAATTTCGATCATGCGCTGCACTTCTGTTTCTTGGTTGTCAAATTCACGAACAGATGACTTATACAAAGCTTTCCCTTTCACGTCGATGATTTTGATCGTTATGACGATTTTATTGCCAAGGCCGTCTATAGAACCGGACATGACGTAATCCACTTTGAGTTCTTCACCAAGCCTCGAAAGACAATTTTGACCATAACAACCTATTTTGTATTCCTCTTTATCCTTGATTACTTCGTTCATGTCAAACTCATCGTAAACTTTGTAATTGTTGATTTTGATGAGCTCCAGACGCATCATTTTTGCCACAGACTCCGGTTTAATGGTCAGGGCATTGACATTCGGGTTTGCAACAGCAATGGTATTGCTTTGTTGTGCAAAATAACTAGCCATACCGCTAAAGAAAATAGCAACTATTATATAGATTGATTGAAATTTTTTTGTTTTCATAGCGTACAATTTTATAGTACAAAGGTGACGTATTCCAACACACCAACAAAATTGAATTTCGGAGGTGCTGTGGGTCTAGTTGCGAAAAACGCAAGCGTTAGGCGTTGAATTCAAGGTCTGCCTCGATTTTCTTTCGGAATACCCCAATGGTTTTCTCAAAATCGGCAAAGAAATTATTGCGTTCTCTTTCATTAACCACACTAATCAGACTCGAGTTGGCCAACTGCTTATCGATTACCTGTTTGGCATCTTGAACGTACTGCGCATCTGTTGTTTGAAGGTAGTTCATGATATTGTGTGAAAGAAATAAGCCTTGTTTACCCTTACTCTCGTAGTAAAATGCGGAATCTGCGTTAATAGTCTCGTTGAGATACATCTCAAATCGGTTGCCATTTGCCGGTACTTGTGTGCCGTAAATAAACTTTTTGCCGTGGTTGGCTTGTTCTCGAAGGTGAGCTGAAAACATGAGCAAGCGGTCGCAAAGGAAAAGTGCGTAAGTAGGATCTTCAAACTGATTCGATTTGTAGTAATATTGAATCTGGCGTAAAAAACCGCGCATCAGCTCGGGATCAAAAATCTCTACCGATGGAATGGTATTATAGGAATGCAGAATGGCCTTGCCGAGCTCAAAGGCGCGTTCCGTGGTTTTTTCGTGCCGAAAGAGAACGTCTTTGTAATCTGGAATTTGCAAATGCGTTTTGGCCCAAAAAAAGAGCTTAAAGCGAACCAACTGCGGAAAATTTAAAAGCTGAAAAAAATGTGTGTTGTTGATGGTGAGCATGATTTTTGGTTCTTCTAAATGCCGAAGGCGTTCGAATGCTTCGAGTATACCTTCCAAATAAGATTCTAAAGAAAAATCATAAGCATTGAGGGGGGTGTATCTAAATATCACATTTGTTTTTTGCTGCAAAATGAGCGAGTCAAAAGAAATATCAAATGTTTTGCAAAGTCTTTTTAGTTCGTCAATGGTGAGCGCGGTTTCATTGCGCATGCGCCGGTAGGCAGCATCCATGCTAATGTTTAAAGTTTCACTTAAAATATGACCCAATGCGTCGCCGGGTTTGAGCTTCGCTTTGATGAGCTGTAATAACTGATCTTGAACAGTTTCCATAGTTAAAACATTTCAAATAAAGTTAATCATTCGTGTAAGTTCTTTGGACCCGTGGTGAGATACTTGTGAGTATTTCATATGGAATTGTTTGCGCTTTTCGAGCAAAGTCTGATAAGCCTTGATTGAAACCAATGATTTCAACCTCGGCATCTGGTCTTGCGTTGGGCGCTAAAACCATGATCATATCCATACATACCCTCCCAACTGTTGGGCAATACTGCCCATCGATAAAAACACCACCAGCCCCATTACTCAAACCTCTTTTGAAGCCATCGGCATAACCCACCGGGATAATGGCTATTTGGCTATCTTGCTGCAACTCATCCGTACAACCATATCCAATACAGGCACCTTTACTAAGTTTTTTCAATTGAGAAATTCGACTTCTCCAAGAAAAAACGGGCTTGAGCTTGGCTTCAAAACGAGGATCGTGATTGACCCCGAACAGCCCTATTCCCAACCGCACCATATCAAATTGCGCCTCTGGAAAGTGAGCCGCACCTTCCGAATTTAATAGATGTCGAATAAACGGATAAGGCAAAGCCGCTTGGATTTGCGTACAGAGATCCTTGAAAATTTGAATTTGTTGTGCGTTCATAGGGTGCTGCGGCTCATCGGCACAAGCCAAATGGCTATAAACACTCTGAACAAGCACTTCTGGCTGAGCACGAATGGTTTGAAGCAAGCGTTCTATTTGTTCGGGTAAAAAGCCCAAACGATGCATCCCGGTATCCAACTTAAGATGGATCGGGTAGCCTTGAATTTGATTGGAGATCAGCATACGGATAAAAGCATCTAAATGCTCCAAACTGTAAATTGCAGGCTCTAAATGAAAGGCAATACAGTTTTCAAAACTTGCGGGCTCGGCGTTCATGACCAAAATTGGCAACTCGATACCTGCTTTTCTCAGCAATACGCCTTCGTCTGCATAGGCGACACCGAAATAATTAATGCCATTTCGGACTAATTGCTGTGCAATTTGATCCAAGCCAGCTCCGTAAGCCTGTGCTTTAACGATAGCCAAAACTTTGGTTGCTGGTGCTATTGATTGTTGGTACTGTTTGAGATTGTGCCCAAGTGCAGATAAGTCATAAGATACGGCTGTGCTATGAGATTTCTGTTTCCACTTACTCAATAGCGCCTCGGTAAGGGTATATTGATTGCCTTTGATGAGCACTGCATGATTGGTGATATCCGGTAATTCCGAAGGAAGTGCTTCCCAGATATAATACTGTGAAATTTGCTGCGCTTCAAGTAGGGCAATAATAGCTGGTTTAATATGCGATTGATTCGGTGCTAATAAACAACAAACCATCAAAGGTTTTCCGTCAGAGGTCGTTTTCAAAAACGATAATGCACCTTCAAAAGCTACTAAATCGAGGGTGTAAGTATCATTGATGAGAATAGCGCCATCGATTCCTTCAAAAGTTTCGAGGCGGTTCGCTAAATTTGGTAGCTGTGCCACCGCTTGGGCCGTACAAGTCCCCAATTGCAAGGCACAGGCTAGGGCAAGTTTTGCATTCTGAATACGGATCGGATCTGTGAACGGAATGGACAACGCCAATTGTTCAAAGTTGTCAATTTGACTTGGGTCATAATCATCTCCATCTAACACCCAATGGCAATTTTTAGTCAAAAGGAGCAGGTCTTCAACATATGCAGCAGGACTTGAAAATTCATGACGCGTTCCTTTATTTTTGGTGGTCACCAAACAATAATTGGCTTGAATCATCTGTTGTAAACGCTGCATTTCTCCGGGCTTGGTAATAGCGGCCTCGATGATCGCTAAGTCCCCTTCTAGGGGTAAAGTCAGTAGAGATAAGGCTACTCCTAGTTGAGAATTATAGCTTTTAGGGCTGCGGTATACCTTCAATTGCTCACCAAGAAGCTGTGCTATCCATTCTTTTACTGTGGTTTTGCCGATTGCACCTGTGATAGCTAAAATTGGATAAGTTATTCTTTGGCGATGAAAAGCAGCCAAGCGCTGAAGTGCCAACAAGCTATCTTTCACTACAAAATAATTGGCGTCAGGCAACGGCTGCAGCGGCACTTCTTCCACAACAAAGTTTCTAAGCCCGAACTGATGGGCGCTTGAAATATGAGTAAATCCGCTTTGTTTTGCACCCTTTAAAGCAAAAAACACGACGCCTTCCGTGCCATGTAATTTACGCGTATCATAAGCGACTTCGTTGATCAGCACAGCATGAAGATCGCCTATGAATTCAGCTTCAATGACTTTAGCAAAGGTTTTGACGGTGAGGTCTAGTTTCATGACGTGGCTTTTTGAAAACAGCTCCGGCATAGCGGCTGGTATTTTTCCGTGGCGCCGACCAAAACTTGTTCCGAATTAGCAACAAGTCGATGAGAAAACTGTGCTAATTTGCCACAATGTACACAAACTGCATGAACTTTACTGACGAATTCTGCGATGGCCATCAATTGAGGCATAGGACCAAAAGGTACTCCTTTATAGTCCATATCTAAGCCAGCAACGATTACCCTTACTCCTTTGTTGGAGAGTTCATTGCAAACCTGAACAATTGCCGCATCAAAAAATTGAGCTTCATCAATGGCAACAATTTGCTCACCATTCCATAGTTGGAGTACCTCTAGGGCTGAGGACAACTGCTTGGCCTCCCAACTTTGGCCCTGATGGCTGACCACAGCTTCGGTGGCATAGCGGTCATCGATGCGGGGTTTAAAAAGTAAAATGGTTTGTTTGGCAAACTCGGCGCGGCGCAAACGACGTATGAGTTCTTCGGTCTTTCCGGAGAACATTGAGCCACAAATCACTTCAATCCAACCTTGTTGACTGTTTTCTTTCGTAAATTGTTCTAAAAACATAGGGCTGTTGAATGAGATTGTGAAATGTTTTCTAATTTTGATTCGATGACATCTAAAGTCATCTATTGCACGAAATTAATAAGTAAAAAGCAATGTCAGAAAAAAGTCCTTCTCTAATGATCAAAACAATGCTCGGACACCTCCACACTGGTGTTGAAAAACTTGAATCCGGAACTTTAAGTCCGGAGGATATGGAATTATTAGTAGAAGACGCCAAAGAGCTCTACGAGCGCCTGATTATTCTGCGCTACAAAATCTATGAAACAAATGTTTTGGGTGTAAAAGAACCCGTCATTTCAGCACATCTTCGCCAAACTGAGATAGAAACGCCCATCGATTTATTTGGGTCTATCGAAGAGCACAGCATAACACCTGAGCCAGCATTTGAAGTTACCTTCGCCAAAAGTGACGATGAAGATTTAGATGAAGAGCCAATCCATGAAGCGTCTATTCCTGCAGAAGACCCAATTCACGAGGAGGAAATTGAAGAAGAAGAGCAAGAAGTAGAGGATGAGATTCAAACTAATGAGGACCAAATTCACGAGGAGGAAATTGAGGAAGAAATTAAGCAAGAAGTAGAAGATCCAGAAGCTCCCACTGCATGGGAACCCCAATTTTCTGGTGATCAGCCGATTTGGATGGCAGAAATGGAAGCCAATATCCGCGACAACAAAAGTGTGTTTCCGTTAGAAAGCCTTATTGGAGCCTTTACACTCAATGAAAAACTACAGTTCATCAATGAACTATTCGAGGGTTCATCCGACGATTTCTCCAGTCATATTAAGCAACTCGACCAACTCGCTTCCATGGATGCTGCGCGCAATATGCTTGCCGAGCTCGCACTCACTTTTAATTGGGATACCGAATCAGAAATAGTCGAAGACTTCATCTATAAAATATGTCGTCGCCATGCGGCTGGCGCTTAGTTTTATTTGGTGCCTAACCTACGCTTTTGTATTTGGGCAACAATACCCGTACAAACAAACTATAGCACAGCTCTGCGCTCCGGAATATGCCGGTAGGGGCTATGTAGATAGCGGCTGCATCCGTGCAGCTAATTTGATTGCGGCTGAATTCCAAAAAATTGGCCTCCAACCGCTTCAAGGAAATTACCAACAACCTTTTAGCCTACCGGTGCAAACCTTTCCTGGCTCTTGCCTATTTGTAGCTGGCAACGATACCCTTAGACCAGGGGTCGACTATCTTGTAGATCCTGCATCAGCAGGCGTTAGGTCAGAAATGTATGAAATTGTATATTGTAATGCCGCAACTTTATACCGCAGTGTAAATGCGTTCAAGCCTTGCCCAAAAGACCGCATTTTAGTAGTCAATACCACAGGTTTTGAAGCGGACACCAATAAAGTGCTCCAAACAAGGCTTCGTGAACTCCAGACCTTTGCTGCAACAATTGAGCTCACATCAAATAAACTGACTTGGTCTGTGAGTCAGCAGGCCAAACCCTACCCTTCTTTTCAAGTGCTTTCAAATGCATTTGAGACTAAGCCCAAGTACGTTTTTATTGACCTGGAGAGCAAATTTATTCCCGATTTTACATCGAGTAATATTGTCGGATATCTTCCAGCAACTAAAAAAGCCAAGAAAAAACCTTATTTGGTCGTTACTGCGCATTATGACCATCTTGGCAAAATGGGTAAAGACACCTATTTTCCTGGGGCCAACGACAACGCATCTGGTGTGGGGATGCTTCTCTACTTAGCTCAGCAGATAAGCCAACAACACGACCCCAATTACAATTACGTTTTCATCGCTTTTGGAGCTGAAGAAGCCGGGCTAGTTGGCTCGCGATATTTCGTAGAACACCCGCTCTTTGAACTCAAAAAAATCAAATTTCTACTCAATACAGATATCATGGGAAGTGGTGAAGAAGGCATTACTGCGGTTAATGCGACCCTATTCAAAACCGAATTTGCGAGATTAACTCAAATCAATCAAGAAGGTAGTTATATAGCGCAAGTTAAATCCAGAGGTCCGGCGGCCAACTCTGATCATTATTTTTTTACCGAAAAAGGCGTTCCAGCGTTTTTTATTTATACAATGGGGCCAAACAAACATTACCACGACATCGAAGATAAAGCAGCTGCTTTGAGCTATGCTGCTTTTGAGCCACTCGCTCAACTCCTTTTGGAATTTATGCGCTCATTTTAAACGGCGCACAAAATAACTGGTCTGCAGAATGAGTATACTCAATGACAGCCCCAGTGCATAAAGGACCAACACTACGTCTTGATCGGAATAAATAAGGGCCAAGCTAATCGATAAATAGCCCAACAACTGCACAACACTAATGATCAACAAGCGTAAGGTTTGGGCAGCAGCATCACCACTATTTTTTATAAATAAGATGGCCGCGGATAACAAGATCAAAAGGAGTGATGCCAACTGTACAATCCACATACCATCAAACGAGATTTCAAAAATAGAAATCAGGTAAAAGATGAAAAATACGAGATGTACTGCACAAAGCGTGGCCAGATAAGACCAAGGAGAAAGAGATTTACTGGGAAGCGTCTTCACGATTGAGCTGATTGACTTCTTTGATAATCAAGTACAAACCAATACCAACGCCTACTAATGCGCCAATGATGGTAAATAAGCTGTCTTTAGACCATTTGGTGTCTAAGTAAGTACCTAGCCAAGTAAAACCACCGATTACCGCTGCCATCTGAATGGCTGCAGAACTTAGTTTAAGAAATGGATTGCTGCGCTGTTGGTTAGTCATTGAAGGCCGCCTCGGTATCTAGTTTTTGAGTACTCACACTCGCACGCATGACACAAGCTCCTTCAAAAAATGCACCCTCTTCGATATGAAGTTTCATGGTTTGAATATCACCTTTGATGCGCGCAGTAGAACGCAATACTAGAAGGTTTTCTACGATGAGTTGACCTTCCATGGCGCCGTCAATTTCTGCATTGACGCAAACTAGATTTCCATTGATTTTACCTGAGGTACCGATAATCACACGTCCTGCACAAGAAACGTTTCCGTTTACCTCGCCTTCTAGATGAATATTGGAATCAGAAGTGAGGTCACCGTTAATTTCTGTCCCGGCAATGATGCGGTTGGTGCGTTCTGTGGTGTCAGGTTGTTGAGAACCCCCGAAAATGTCTTTTCTTAGCATGTTGCTTAGTAATTGTCGATAAAAAATCCCTTATAATCGTCAAATTTCGATGTTTCTATCAACTTTTTCAAATTTTCTTGATTGATAATGTAAATTTTATTGTTTTGATAGTCATCTAAATAGGTTGCTCCGGCCTTGTAGGCATTGAGGTAATCCCATGCAATTTTGGTAGTTGGGAATTCAGAGATGAGAATAAAATTCTTTTCCGAAAGTGTTGTTTTGACCGATACTTTCACTTTTGAGGTCTTGAAAGTCTTGTTAGAAAAATTAGCTATTGTTGTCCGAAGGTCGTCGGCGTCGTCGTCTTCATCTAGTAAAACAATGGCAAACTGCGGTGCATTTGGTATATCGACAAAAATAGAACTTTGCGGAGTCGGTATTTTTGGATCAAATTTGGAATAGCCTTTTTGAAGAATTTCGAGCATTTCTTTTGCCCTAATCGCCTGATCAGATTTTGGCTTTTCGTCAATAATGCGTTGTAAAAGAGGTGTTAATACTTGTTTATCAGTGGCCTGCTGTCCAATTGCTAAGGCGTTGAGTAATAAATACTCAGAACGATAGGCATTGGCAAGATCAGTATCAATAATGAGCTGGGTAGCACGCTGCACTTCTGCAAAATAACCTTGGTCATATTTCTCAACTAAAGCCAAATAAGCTTCTTGGTCTTTTTGTGCGCTGAGTTTCTGCTTGACATAAAAATCGGGATCTTTGAAATATTTTGCAGCATCTGAGGAAGGATATTTCTTTAGTATATATTGGCGGTATTCATCTGAGCCCGCACCATTTTCATAAATTTTATATAGCTGAAATGCGGCTGATAGGTCAGTTGGGTGCTCCAAGTTTTTGTCTAATATGGCCAAGAATTGAGCGGCGGCAAGTTCGTTTTCATTGAGAATTTCTTTGTACAAGACCCCTGAAGTGTATAGCGCATCGAGTAAGCGCTCTTGCGACGCTTTAAAAGCTTCAGGCGTGAGCGGGATATCTTTAAGTAAAGCCTCTACAGAAAGTGAATCTTTGTTGTCTGTACGCGCTTGCACTTGAGTGCTATCTTGATCTTGGAGATCGATATTCGCATTTAGGATTACGCGCTCGCTTCTGCGCCAATCATCGGTGTTTTCTCTTACACCCCAGTTTTTACGAAATTCGTTGAAGCCTTCTTCGCGCAGCTTCGGATTGTTAAAAATAAATTTGTTGGCATTGCCGCTGGTGTTGGTCGGTTGGCTCTGCTGAAGTGCAAGTAATTTAGCGGCTTCTAGCTCTTTACGGCGTTGTTCATCTCGCTTCATTTGTTTGATGGTTTCTTCGAGAAATGCCGTTCTGTCCTTTTCTGAAAGGCCTGCAATTCTTTGTACGGAATCCTCAAATTGCGCAATTTCTATAGCTTTAACGAGGTCTGCCAACTTAGTAGCTTTATTTTTAACTTGTTCGCCATTGGGGTAGTCATCGGTGATAAACCTGGCACTTGAATCATAGTATTTCTGGGCATAGACAAAATTCTTTTCTTGAAAAGAAAGATCGCCTAGTTTTTCGTAGGATTGTGCATGTTGGCGTTTGTTGGTGGTAGAATAAAATGCGGAGGAAGTCAGGTGGGCTTTGGCTAATGGTTTGTTGCCTTTAGAAAGCTCCATAATTGCCATGGCGTAATAGATTTGATCTTTGAAAGTAGCATTTTTGGCATCGCGCAGCATTTTTTGTAGGTCTGCCATAAGGCGGTCATCTCCACTGACCATGGCGCGGTTCAAACGCGCATTAAAGGCAATTTCCGATGCTGCTGCAGCTTTGTAAGCTTTTCCATAGTGAAAAGCAGCCTCTGGCATTTTGTTTTGCAGTTGATGGACTTGCCCCAAAATATAGTTTAATCTGGCTCTTTCTTTGGCATTTGGGCACTTTGCGATGGCAAGCGTCAGCCCATCTATTGCCAGATCGTATTCTTTTCGACGCAAAGCAAGATCTGCATACGCGCGGTGGGTCTCGAATTGTAATTTTTTTGACAGTTGCGGCCCGGCTTCAGGATTCTTGTTTCGAAGAAAAGGGATGTAGTCCGTTAATTGCTTGTCGTTTTGTATTTCGGCCCGCTCGTTTAGGGCGTCGAGAATAAGTTTGGCATCGGCGTACTTTCGCTGTTCGATATAAATTCTGGCTATCCAGAGGCTGGCAATGTAAGCACTAACGTCTTTTTCAAAAAACCGTTTTACAAACTGGAAGTTTTCTAACGCTTTTTGGTAATCTCTTCTGTAAAAATAGGCCTCTCCGACGGTAAGCCAGTTTTCGTCGATCCATTTGTTATATTCCACTGTTTTGTAAAACATGTTTTCTGCAGTGGGCATACTGTGGTTGAGGATCACTTTTGCACATTTTACAACAGCGGTATCGATGGCAGGAAGCATCCCTTTGACTTCTTTTTCGTTGGGGAGAGGATACACAGGTAGTAGCGAATAGAAGTCTTCTTTTCGGCTATCTTGATACGTTTTTAAGGAAATACGAAGGAGTTCTTTGGCATTGAAATGACCGTTGTATTTGGCAGTAGTTTGGTGATAAAATCGATTAAGCGGTGTGTTGTTTTCGGTAGAACAAGCCCATGACAAAAAGAGCAATAGCGATGTCAGTATGATGTTTAGGCTTGTACGCATGGAGAAAGTCGGTAGTTATAACGCAATAAAAGCGTTTTTAGTGTACGGTTAGGCAATATTGGTGAAGACCTGTTGAATGTCGTCGTCGTCTTCGATTTTATCAAGCATTTTTTCGATGTCGACGAGCTGTTCTTCGGAAAACTCTACAGGGCTTGTTGGGATGCGCTTGAGGCTAGATTTTTGGACCTCTATTTGCATGTCTTCAAGTGCCTTTGCTAGCGTGCCAAAAGCGGTGTAGTCTCCGTAAACAACAATTTGTTCTTCTTCTACTTCAATTTGCTCGCAACCGGCATCTATCAGTTCTAATTCGAGCATTTCAGAGTCGAGTTCTGGGGTTTTAGCAAATTCAAAAACACTTTTGCGCGAGAACATGAATTCCATAGAACCGTTGGGTACAACTGCTCCACCTGCTTTGTTGAAATAAGACTTAACATTTGCAACAGTTCTGGTAGGGTTGTCTGTGGCGCATTCTACATACACCAACACACCATGCGGACCCTTGCCTTCATAATTAACTTCGGTAAAGGATGCAACATCTTTTTGAGCCGCGCGCTTAATAGCAGACTCAATGTTGTCTTTGGGCATGTTTTCAGACTTTGCGTTCTGAATAGCAGTGCGCAATTTTGCATTGGTGCTGGGGTCCATGCCACCTTCTTTGGCAGCCATTGTAATGGCCTTGCCTAGTTTAGGGAACATTTTGGACATTTTGTCCCAACGTTTTTCTTTTGCTGCTCTGCGGTATTCGAATGCTCTTCCCATGTTGTGGATACTTTTGTGCAAAAGTAAGGAATTCGAAAGGAAAATTCAAGCGCAAGGATTGGCCTATGCTAAAATCTGCTCGATATAATTGAGTAGCGCTTCTTTTCCAAATCCTGACTCACTTGAGGTGGTGAAAACAGGTGGTAACTCTGCCCAAACCTTCAACATTTCTTTTTTGTATTTGGCTAAATTCTTTTGGAGGGCCGTACTTGATAATTTGTCAATTTTGGTAAAAACCATAGAAAATGGCAATCCTTTTTGACCGCACCAATTTATGAATTCGAGGTCTATTTTTTGGGGCTCCAAACGCGCATCGATCAAAACAAATATGTTGTAGAGCGTTTCTCTTTTGGTAAGGTAATCAGCAATAAAACGCTCAAAAGAACTGCGTTGGGTGCGGCTTACTTTGGCATAACCATAACCAGGTAAATCTACCAAATACCAAATTTCGTTGATCAGAAAGTGATTGATGAGTTGTGTTTTACCGGGAGTACCGGATGTTTTGGCAAGTCCTTTTCTAGTAGTTAACATATTGATTAACGAAGACTTACCTACATTAGACCTTCCGATAAAAGCAAATTCAGGCTTGCCGTCTGTGGGGCATTTACTGACTTCTGTATTGGAGATGGTGAATTCGGCGCTTTTGATTTGCATGTTGCAAAGTTACTTTAAACTTTTATTTTTGCGGCGCCGTGAACAATCTAAGTGAAAGGTTGTTACGCAAACATTACTTAACCATGGCAGAATATAAAATAAAAGATATCGAAACCCTGACGGGAATCAAAGCACACACCATCCGCATTTGGGAGAAGCGCTATGGTATGCTCATACCCGAACGTACCGATACCAAAATTCGAACGTACACCGATGCCGACCTGTCTTTTTTACTCAACGTAAGCCTTTTAAACAAAAAGGGTCTAAAAATTTCAAAGATTGCCACCATGGGTACGACCGCCATTCATTCAATGGTGTCAGAAATTAGACTCAATTCCTCTATAGACAATGCAGAAGAGAAGCTCATATTAGCGCTGCTCGAACTCGACGAAAAGCTTTTTCGAAACACACTCAATGACCTCATCAAAAACAAAGGTCTAGAAGCCACCTTTACCGCACACCTCATTCCATTTTTAGACCGAATCGGTGTCATGTGGTTGGTAAACAGTATTACAGCTGCACAAGAGCATTTTATTTCCAACTTAATTCGTCAAAAAGTTATCACAGAAATTGATAAACTGACCATTCCACCTAAAAATAAAGAAAGTGTTCTGCTCTATTTACCCGAGCACGACTGGCATGAAATCGGGTTGCTTTTTTATCAGTACTTATTGAGAGTAAAAGGATATTATACTTATTATCTCGGTCAAAGTTTACCATACGACTCCTTGGTGGACTGCATTGAACGTCTCCAACCCACGGTAGTTTTAAGTAGTTGGCTTTCTGCCGTAGATCAGCATTTTATTGTCGGATATTTCCAACAGCTCAAAAACGATGCTCCTGGCGTACGCTTACTTGCTGGCGGATCTCAAATACACACCCATTCTGCCGCACTCAAAGACCTCATCGTTGAGGTTAAAAATTCAGCAAGTCTGCTCTCTCATTTCGAATAACTGGTAATTCAGGGTTTACAGTACGATATTGACAATCTTACCGTGCACCACAATGACCTTCTTAGGTGTTTTGCCTTCCAACCATTTGTGTGTTTCTGGCCTAGCTAGCACCAAATCTTTTACCTCCTCTATGGCGTGTGAAAGTTCGAGGGTAACTTTAAAGCGCATTTTCCCATTGAATGAAACCGGATAATCAAAACTAGATTCAGCAAGGTAAGCAGGGTCAAAAACCGGATACGCTGCATTCAAAATACCCGCAGAAGCAGGATGTAACTTCGACCAAATCTCTTCACAAATATGAGGCGCATAAGGTGCCATTAAAATGGTGAGTTGTTCTAAGATATGACGGTTGTTGCACTTTTGCTCAGTGAGCTCATTGACGCAAATCATGAAACTAGAAACGCCCGTATTAAAAGAAAATCGATCGAGGTCATCAGTAAGTTTCTTAATCGTTTTGTGTAAGGTTTTGAGTGCTATATTACTTGGTGGACTGTCCTCTACCTCGAAATGACCATTCTGATAAAATAAACGCCAGTATTTTTTTAGGAAACTGTGTACACCTGTAATGCCTTTGGTATCCCATGGCTTGCTCTGCTCGAGCGGCCCTAAAAACATTTCGTACATGCGGAGGGTATCTGCGCCATACTTCTCGCAGAGGGCGTCAGGGGTAACTACGTTGTACCAACGCTTGGACATTTTATCAACTTCTCGCTTCACTAAAACCTTTCCGTGGGCGTTGCAAACAAATTCTTGTGAGGCATACTGTGGTTGCCAAGCTTTGAGCGCATCTAGTTGGATGCTTTCGTCGTCGTTGAGTAAGTCAATGAGTATGCGCACCTCTCTGAAACCGTCCAGACTTGCCGGAAGCATATCTAAAGAGTACATTTTTTGATCTGGACCAATAAATGCAATGGCAGATTTACCGAGAATCATGCCTTGATTAATAAGCTTGGCAAAAGGTTCATCGAATGTAATAAAGCCTAAATCATAAAGTACTTTGGTCCAAAAACGGGCGTATAGTAAATGGCCTGTGGCGTGCTCAGAACCACCGATATATAAATCTACTTGGTTCCAATAAGCCAATTTTTCAGGGTCGGCAAAAGCTTCTTGATTGTGCGGATCCATGTAGCGCAGAAAATACCAAGAGCTACCTGCCCAACCCGGCATCGTGTTGTACTCCATGCGCTCGCCTAAATGAATAGACCATGCTTCTTTTGCCGCTCTTGCCAACGGTGGCTCGCCGTCTTCGGTTGGCAAATACGCATCTACATCAGGCAGCGTAATCGGAAGTAGTGCGTCGTCGACTAAGTGAGGCAAGCCGTCTTGATAATAGACCGGGAAGGGCTCTCCCCAATAACGCTGACGCGAAAAAACGGCATCGCGCAGGCGGTAATTGGTTTTGCCTTGACCAATTCCCTTGGACTCAATAGCAGCAATTGCTTTTTCCATCGCGGCCTTGGTGTCTAGTCCATCTAAAAAGTCAGAATTCGCAATAATTGCATCTTTTTCAGTGTAAGCTGCCTCTGTGCAGTCTTGGTTGGCAAATATATTTGGAATTGGCAAGTTAAAATGCTTGGCAAAATCGAAGTCGCGTTGGTCTCCGCAAGGCACGGCCATAACAGCGCCAGTCCCGTATGATGCCAAAACGTAATCGCCAATCCAGATTGGTATTTCTTGGCCTGTGAAAGGATGTAAAGCGTAGGCTCCGGTAAAAGTCCCTGTTATGTTTTTGACATCGGCTTGGCGGTCTCTTTCGGTTTTGAGCGCAGCTTGCTGCTGATATGCTTGAACCTCATTGGTTTGGGCAACTGTGCTAATTTGAGCCACAAATGGGTGCTCTGGGGCTAAAACCATAAAACTCACACCAAAAATAGTGTCGGGGCGTGTGGTAAATACTTCAATTTGTAGATCAGCACCGTTCACGGCAAACTGCACACTTGAGCCCACAGACTTGCCAATCCAGTTGCGTTGTTGTTCCTTGAGTGCATCTGTCCAGTCTATGTGATCAAGACCCTCTAGCAAGCGCTCTGCATATGCTTTAATGCGCATAGACCATTGCATCATGCGCTTTTGTTCTACCGCATGACCCCCACGCTCAGAAACACCATTGATAATTTCGTCATTGGCTAAAACTGTTCCCAAAGCGGGGCACCAATTCACCCAACTCTCGGCAAGGTAGGCCATGCGGTACTGTTGTAAAATACCCTCCTTCTCTGCCGGAGAAAAAGCCATCCAAGCTGCAGCATCAAATATTTGTTCGCACTCGTGAACGGCTGTTACATTTGTATTTCCTTCCTTTTCAAATTGAGCAATTAATTGATGAATGTGAAGTGCTTTGTTTGCGGTAGTATCGTAATAGGCATTGAAAAGTTGCTTAAAAATCCACTGGGTCCATTTGTAATAGGATGGGTCAGAAGTACGTACTTCGCGGTCCCAATCAAAGCTAAAACCCATGAGGTCTAGTTGCTGACGGTAACGGGCAATGTTTTCTTTGGTGGTAATGGCCGGATGCTGGCCTGTTTGTATCGCATATTGTTCAGCTGGCAAACCAAATGAATCATATCCCATGGGATGCAATACATTGAACCCTTTCAAACGCTTGTAGCGTGCAAAAATGTCAGACGCGATATAACCCAACGGATGCCCCACATGCAGCCCAGCACCGGACGGATACGGAAACATATCCAAGACATAAAATTTAGGTTTGGTGTGGTCTTCAACGACCTGATATGTTTTGCGTTCTTGCCATAGTTGGCACCATTTGGCTTCGATTGCGTTGAAAGTGTAGTCCATGGATACTTTTAGAAAGGACAAAGATACAAAGCTTGAACTTAACGCAGCAAAAAGTAGAGGCCAAGAAGGAACAGCAGAACATCATAGCCCCCCTTTGGCAAGCGGAACTCCCGGTATACAACAATTAACGCCAGCATAATCCATACCCACGGCAAGCCCAATAGAAAGGCAAAAAATGTCAAAAGAAAAATCACAGCATAACTTGCCGTTTCTTTACCTAAAAGCCCTGCCAAGGTTTTGATTTTTCCTTTATCCTCCTCGATGTCCTCGATATCTACTTGTATGCTCAAAGCCAAGTACAAAATAAAAAACGGAATATAAAGTAGATTTGTTGCCCCTGCCAAGGCCGGAATTAAATTGAGCTGAACAAACCACATTGCCGCAATTAATACATTTTTTAGGATGGGTATTCGTCTCCACGAGACCCCCCACTCGTAGGTCAAGACCAAAATAACTTGAAGCATCAAGAGAGACCAAAACCAGAGAAAAGGCAGTACAGACTGATAGGCCTGAAGATACAGAGCAACTGGTACTAAAAAAGGTGTCCTATAGAACCAATTCGAATTTTGGAAATATTTGGTTTGTAAGCCAAAATAAACAATACCAATGAGAATCCCTTGGCCTAATGCTTTTGGAAAATTTTCGTAGTCATAAGCTGGTAAAATACTACTCCATTGATAAAGCCCTGCACTATAGCTGGTCACATATAAAGCCAAAAGCAAGTGATACCAATAATTATTTTTCAATGGCATCTATTATATTTTGAATTGCAATTTCTTCAATACAATTGCAAAATTGACCTGCAGCACATGCCTGACAACGCTTTTGAGCAGTCAAAGCGCTAGACCGCGCACCCAATGCCGCCCAGCGCCCAGGGTGTATAGGCTTGCGTTGTGCGAATAAACCAATTGCGTGTATACCACATAAGCCAGCAATATGATAAGGCCCCGTAGAACAGGCAACCAATGCTTTGGATTGCGCAATTATAGCAATGAACGTTGGTAAGTCCCATTGACCACTAGCATCGATTATTGCCGGATGAACTGGAATTTGATCTCTGAATTGTGAGCCCTCTTTTTCAGTTCCCGTAAAAAAGACCTGATACCCTTTATCTACAAGGGCCAATGCTAGGGCAAAATATTGCTCCAATGGGTACTCTACTCCGCTCCCATTAGATTTAGGATGCAAAAGTACTGCCCTACGCCAATCTTGAACTTCTACTGCTTTACTCGGGCTTAGCGCATTAAAAGCCAAATTTTTATGGAGGTCTTTTAGCGTTGGAATAGCCGTGATACCCAACGGCGCCAACAACTTCAAATTTAATTGCGCTTCGTGTAGATCAGAACGTTTTCGGGTAAACCTCGGGCGATGGTTACATGTATATAAATGAAAAAAGCGGTGTGCAGTGCCAACACGCAGCGGAATTTTTGCTTGCTTACACCAGTTCGCAACCCTTTTATTTGGAAACAAGTGCAGGACAACATCAAATTTGCCGAGCTGCTCTGCACGCTCCGTATTGGAAGCCTGCTCCAGTTGTTCTAGCGTTAGGATATGATCTATTGGTTCAAAACAAGCCACTACAGACTCCGTATACTGCTTACATAAATAAGTGAGTTGCGCTGTTGGATAAGCATTTTTAATTGCTTGGCAAGCCGGCAAGGTTAGGCAAACATCGCCAATGGCATCGGTTCGACTGATTAATATATGCTTTGGGCTAAGCATTTTGCCACAATTTACGCAGTTTGTGATACTTCTGTTGGGTTGCGTAAGCACTCCGAACGGCAATATGCCAACCTGCTAAGCCATCCAAAAAGCCAAACTTAATAAAGTACGTCTTGATAAATTGAGCCATTACCTTCATGGTAATTTTTACTATTGAACTGCTCACCCTTCTCTCAAATAATTCCTTTGCTGCAATGGTTGAGAAATAAGCAATTTGCTTGAAATGATCTGCTTTTGTATAGTAAGAATAGTGCAGGAGGTCTCCTTTCAAATGACGAACGGATAATTGACTGGTTGGTAAGAGCTCGTCGTGAGGATTGATTCCCCCCCACTGTGCATCTGCTTTGGTCACTAGTCGTAATTTGGTATCCGGATACCAACCGCTGTGGTGGATCCATTGACCACAATAGTTGGTGAGCCGATTCATGGTATAAGCACCACTTTGAGGCTGCTCTTTTTTAAGGGAAAGAATGGCTTGTTTCAATTCAGGGCTTAATGCTTCGTCTGCATCTAAGGACAAGACCCAAGGATGACTTGCGCGCTTTAGGGCTTCGTTCTTCTGTTGAATATGCCCTTCAAAAGTATTTTGTTCGAAGCGAACACCAAAAGTCTGACAAATTTGTTGGGTGGCATCCGTTGAAAAGGAGTCTAGCACTAAAATTTCATCGCAAACTCCTTGGAGTGATTCCAAACAACGGGTAATATTCCGGGCTTCGTTGAAGGTAATAATAACGCCAGAAATTTTCATCGGCACTTATTTAATTCGAATGCGCTGTCCTACATTTATGCTATTGATCTTGATGCCGGGATTCAGCCGCTGCAGCTGCGCTTGGGTAAGGTTGTTTCGCTGTGCAATTCTTCCAAAGGTGTCTCCGGCGCGCACTGTGTAGTATTTTTTTGCAGGTGGGGGTGGTGGCGAAGGCTGGACAACAGCTTGATTGGTATAAACTGCAAGCTTTTGACCTACGTAAATATTGGTAGTACGCAGTGCATTCCACTCCATGAGTTGCTCTGTACTGACGCTATAGCGCAGTGCAATTTGCCTCAGGTTTTCTCCAGTTTTTACCTTGTGGTAAAGTAAATTGGAGGTTGGCGGCGTATTGGTACGCAAGGTGTCTGCAGGGGCAGTTTGAATAGTTAACGAATCTTTTTGACTAGTGTCTGAGGTGACTACTGGCGTATTAATTACAGGCTTTGGATTGTACGTAGCTTCTTCTAATTGATAAAGGGAGTCCTCAAAACTAACCAACAGGCCAATTTTATCTAAAGGGCCTGTTATACAACGGGCAGGCGTCATTTTGGGAATATATGTCGATTTGTAGACTGGATTCAAACTCTGGATATCGGTGAGCTCCCAATCGATGAGCTTCGCAATAGTTTGCATATGGACCCCGCTTTTAATGCACATGGTGTCTAGTTGCGCATTGTGAATTTTGGACTCCATTGGAATGATGTTATACTCAGCATGATAGGTCATCATGTAGGTCGCAGCAATAAAATTGGGCACGTAACCCTGGGTTTCAGAGGGCAAATAAGGACGAACCTCCCAGTAGGTGGTCTTACCGCCCGACCTACGAATGGCATTATTTACATTACCAGGACCTGCATTGTATGCTGCCAAAGCCAAGTTCCAATCACCGTAAATCCCGTAAAGTTGTTTGAGGTAACGACAAGCAGCATCTGTTGCTTTTTCTGGATCCATGCGCTCGTCTATATATGAATTTTCTTCGAGACCAAAATAGCGTCCGGTTTTGTACATAAACTGCCACAAACCCAAGGCACCTGCCCTAGATTTTACTTGTGGGCGCAGGCCACTTTCGATAACCGATAAGAAGCGTAGTTCTAAAGGCAAGCCGTATTCTGTAAGTTTTTCCTCAAAGAGGTCGAAATATAAGGCTGATCTACCGAGTGCAATACGGATAAAACCCCTGCGCTGAGCGGCAAAAAATTTGATCGTGGATAAAGTTGCTGAGTTACAGTCTAGTTGGAATGGGGTGAGCTCATTCAAGTGAGCCAGACGTGCACAAATTACAGAATCAGAAAATGTAGGAATTTGACCTGGCGCATAATTGAGCGCTGAAATAATGGAATCGTAGGTAGTGGCGTTGGCGTAGTCGGCGTAAAATAAATTTAGGCTTTGTTGAACCGTATTCACAAAAGGATCTGGGTCTAAAGAATCTGATGGGCGAACCAAATGGGCCGGTTTTTGACCATTTACAAGGCTGGTCGTAAAAAGAACCAATAACGAAACTATCCACTGTTTCATAAGACCTCTTGAATTTTATGAGCCGCATGAAAAAGTAAATCTTCTTCGAAGTCTGCACTCATGAGTTGGATGCCATAAGGCAATTCATTGCTATGAACCCCAAAGGGAATACTAATGGCAGGATTCCCCGTAAGGTTAGCATGCACTGTAAAGATATCTTGCAAATACATTTGAATGGGGTCCTTTATGGCATTCATTTCAAATGCTGTATTGGGTGTGGTTGGAGACAAAAGGATTTCACAATCTTTTAATAGCAAAGAAGTTCGCTCCTTGAGTATTCTCCTCACTTGTTGTGCTTTGGTATAGTATGCGTCGTAATAGCCATGAGAGAGAACGAAAGTGCCAGTCATGATACGACGCTGTACCTCCGGGCCAAACCCTTCGCTGCGCGACTTCACATAGGTTTCTTCTACTCCTACTGCGTCCGGACTACGGTAGCCGTAGTGAACGCCATCAAAGCGAGATAAGTTGGAGGATGCTTCGGCGGTGGTGAGCACATAATAAGTTGGAACCATGTAATCGAGGTAAGGGAAACTCACCTCTTTTACCTCGTGACCTGCTGCCTTCAATGCGGCCACGCAGTGGTCAAGTTTGGCTTTAACCTCAGGGTCTAGACCTTCATGTGAAAAACACTCTTTGATAATGCCAATGCGCAGTCGGTCAGGGAGTGCTTCTCTTGTGAGGTATGGCTTACTCGAGCTCGTTGCGTCATAAGGGTCATCACCTGCGGTGAGTTGCATTAAAAGTTGGGTGTCGGCTATCGTATTGGTGAAAAAGCCAATTTGATCAAAAGAAGAAGCATAAGCAATTAAGCCATAACGGCTCAGGCGGCCATAAGTTGGTTTAATGCCTATTGTGCCAGTCCAAGAAGCGGGTTGCCGTACTGAACCACCGGTGTCTGAACCGAGTGAAACCGTACATAAATGAGCAGCTACTGCTACTGCACTACCGCCTGATGAACCACCAGGGACATAGTTTGGTTTCCAGTTATTATGCACGGGGCCAAAGGCAGAGTTTTCGTTTGAACTACCCATGGCAAATTCATCGCAATTCAGACGGCCAATAATGATCGCATCCTGATCGATAAGGCGCTGAAGAACCGTAGAAGTGTAAATGGACTCGAAGCCTGTTAATATCTTAGATGAGGCAGAAACCTTGTGGTCTTTGTAACAGATGTTGTCTTTGATTCCTACGATGACGCCAGCTAATTTCCCGGCGGTACCTGCCTTTATTTTTTGATCGATAAGTCGGGCTTGGGCAAGTGCAGAATCTTCAAAAACCTCTAAAAATGCATTGAGATGCTGGTGCGCTTCGATGCGCAACAAGTGTTCCTCTACCAGGTTCAATGCCGTCTTGCCAGAACGCAAGGCCTTCTGAATCTCTGAGATAGATCGGTACATGCAGTTATTTTTCTTCTTTGGAAACCTCTGTAGAAGTATCTTCGGCGTTGGTGTCACCTTTAGAGGCATCTTTAAATTCTTTCACGCCTTTGCCTAAACCTTTCATGAGTTCAGGGATTTTTTTACCGCCAAAAAATAGCAAAACAATTGCAAGGATAAGTATGATTTCAGTTGGTCCGAATTTGCCCATAATTTCTTTTTTTTGTCTTACAAAACTAATGAAAATAAGCTTTGTACCGGGGTTTATAATTTTCTTGCCACTTCTACTTCTTCGTAGGCTTCAATGATGTCGCCAATTTTGATGTCGTTGAACTTATCAATATTTAAACCGCATTCATAATTATTTTTAACCTCTTTCACGTCATCTTTGAAGCGTTTGAGAGAGCCTAAGCTGCCTGAATGAATAACGATTCCATCCCGAATGAGTCGAATTTTGGAGCTTCGCTTGATGATGCCATCGAGTACGTAGCAACCTGCAATTGTTCCAACCTTGGTAATGTCAAAGGTTTCACGTACTTCTGCAGATCCGAGTACTTTCTCTTCGATATCCGGAGAAAGCATACCTTCCATAGCCGCTTTGATTTCTTCAATGGCCTTGTAGATGATGGAATACATTCGAATGTCGATTTGTTCGGTCTCGGCTAACTTGCGTGCCGGAAGCGTAGGACGAACTTGGAAACCAACAATAATGGCATCAGATGCAGATGCCAAATTGACATCGGCTTCTGTGATGGCACCCACACCCTTATGGACGATATTGACTTGGATTTCTTCGGTGGAAAGGTTGAGTAAGGAGTCAGAGAGTGCCTCGATGGAACCATCGACATCACCTTTCACAATGATATTGAGTTCTTTAAAGTCTCCGATAGCCAAACGACGGCCGATTTCATCGAGGGTAATGTGCTTGGTGGTGCGCAGACCTTGCTCACGGTAAAGTTGCTCGCGTTTTTGAGCAATTGATTTGGCTTCTTTTTCGTCGTCTAAGACATTGAATTTGTCTCCGGCGCTCGGTGCGCCGTTGATACCTAGTACAGATACTGGTTGAGCAGGCCCTGCTTCGCTAAGCGCTTGGCCGTGCTCATCTTGCATGGCGCGTACACGACCGTAGTAGCGGCCTACTAAAATGACATCGCCAATGCGCATGGTGCCCGACTCGACGAGCATGTTAGTCACGTATCCTTTTCCTTTGTCGAGAGAAGATTCGATGACCGTACCCACCGCATTTTTAGCTGGGTTGGCATGAAGGTCTAGGAGTTCTGCCTCGAGCAAAACTTTGTCTAGGAGTGCATCTATATTTAAATTCTGTCTTGCAGAGATTTCTTGAACTTGGTATTTACCGCCCCAGTCTTCGACGAGGATATTCATAGCAGAAAGTTGCTCCCGGATTTTGTCTGGATTTGCACCGGGTTTGTCGATTTTATTGATCGCAAAAATCATTGGCACATTGGCGGCCTGCGCATGAGAAATAGCTTCTTTGGTTTGCGGCATGACGTCGTCGTCGGCAGCTACAATGATAATAGCTACGTCGGTGACTTGTGCACCTCGAGCACGCATGGCGGTAAACGCCTCGTGACCTGGCGTATCTAGGAAGGTCATTTTGCGGTTATCCTTGAGCGTAACGGAGTACGCACCGATGTGCTGCGTGATACCTCCGGCCTCTCCTTCAGTGACGTTTGCGTTACGGATACGGTCTAACAATGAAGTTTTACCGTGGTCGACGTGACCCATGACGGTAATGATTGGTGGGCGCGGAACTAAATCTTCGGGGTTGTCTTCAATGACTGTTATTGCGTCTTGAAGTTCTGCACTAACAAATTCGGTTTCAAAGCCAAATTCATCGGCTACAATTTGTATGGTTTCAGCATCTAGACGTTGATTAATAGATGCAAATATACCCAACGACATACAAACCGATATGACTTGTGTGGGTTGGATGTTCATCATGGAAGCAAGCTCAGAAACAGTAACAAACTCAGTGAGTTTGATTGTCTTTTCTTCTAACTCGGCCATGGCCATTTCTTCTTGACGACGCTGCGCGTAGTTATCGCGTTTTTGACGACGGTTCTTGGAAGCTTTTGATTTACCACCAGAATTGGACAAGCGCGCCAGGGTTTCTTTGATTTCCTTTTGGATATCGTGTTCCTTGATTTCGGGCTTATCTGTTTTTGGCTTATTGGCAGTATTAGGGGTATTGCTAACCTCTACTTTTTTGATGCGTTTGCGTTTGCGTTTGGAGTTCGCATCTTCAGAAGAAGAGGCAACCGGCGTGCGCTGACGCTCGACAGGAAGGTCGATTTTGCCCAGAACAGTAGGGCCAGAAAGTGTCTTGCGTTCGGCCCTGATGGTTTCGATTTCTGGAGCTTTTGAAACGGGTTCTTCTTTGGTTTTCTCAGGAGCCAAAGCTTCTTTTGCTACCTCAGGCGCGGGGACAACAGGCGCGGGAGTTTGTTTTTTATCGGCAACCTTTTCCGTTTTTTTGTCTGGGTGCGTTCTTTGATTGATGGAGGCAAGATCGATTTTTCCAATAACATTGATTTTGTTCTCGGAAGGCTCAGATACGGGTGTTTCTGGAGCAACTTCTTGCTTCTCCACAACAACTTCAAGTATTTTTGGCTCAGAAACTTTAGGTGCTAAGCCGTTTAGCACTTGGCGCTTGATTTCTTCGAGATTGATATCGCCCTCATCTTCGTCTTCGACAATTGGGGTTGGATTTTGCTCTTCTGTTGGCTTGTCTTTTAAAGACAAAGACTCTCGCTTCTCGCGACGCAAAGCAGCTTTAGACTGCTCTTTCATGCTTTGGTCTGCAGCAAACTCTTGACAAAGAATTTCATAGTGCTCCTGCTCCAAACGAGATGTTGGAACGGGATCAATAACAATTCCTTTTGAACCCAAGAATTCGACGATTGTCGGTATTCCTACATTCAATTCTCCTGCTGCTTTTCCTAAACGAATCGGTTTTCCCGCCATAATGTACTGTTGCGCTCCTTATTGGTATTAAAGTTATTCAAATTCCGCTTTCAAAATACGGAATACTTCTTCGATGGTTTCTTTTTCGAGGTCAGTGCGAGAAACGAGGTCGTCTACACTGATTTCAAGAACTGATTTTGCGGTATCGCAACCAATTGCTTTGAGTTCATCGATAATCCAGCTATCGATTTCATCAGCAAATTCTTCGAGGTCGACATCTTCGATATCTACTTCGCCGTCTCTATAGACGTCGATTTCAAAACCACAAAGTTTACCTGCAAGTTTGATATTGTTACCTCCTTTACCAATGGCCAATGAAACTTGGTCTGGTTTAAGGAAGACTTTCACGCGCTTTTCATCTTCGAGGATTTCTATATTGGTAATCTTGGCCGGAGATAAGGCGCGTTGGATGAGTAGTTGTTGATTGGTGGTATAGTTAATGACGTCGATGTTTTCGTTGCGCAACTCGCGAACAATTCCGTGAATTCTAGAACCTTTCATGCCCACACAAGCACCTACTGGATCGATGCGGTCATCGTAAGATTCTACCGCAACTTTTGCGCGCTCTCCTGGCTCGCGAACAATTTTCTTGATGGTGATAAGCCCGTCAAAAACTTCGGGAACCTCTAACTCAAACAAACGCTCTAGGAATTCAGGTGCTGTACGAGAAAGGATAATAACAGGCGTACTATTGCGCATGTCTACTTTGGCAACTACGGCACGAACTGACTCGCCTTTTTTGAAGAAATCAGAAGGGATTTGTTCTGACTTAGGTAAGATAAGTTCGTTGTTGTCGTCATCCATGATAAGGATTTCTTTTTTCCAGACTTGGTAAACCTCGCCGGTAACGATTTCTCCGATACGCTCTTTGTATTTATTGTAAATTTGGTCTTTCTCCAGCTCCATAATACGAGAAATCAGGTTTTGACGTAAGGCCAAAACATTGCGGCGGCCAAAATCTCCAAATTTGAATTCTTCGGTAACTTCTTCACCGATTTCGAAATCTGGCTGAATTTTAATGGCGTCAGCATAAGCGATTTCTGTATTTGGGTCTTCAACCTCGCCGTCATCGACAATTTCTTTATTCAAAAAGATTTGAACATCTCCTTTATCGATATTGACGACGATATCAATGTGTTCGTCGGTATTGAACTTCTTTTTGAGCATGGCACGAAAGACGTCTTCAAGGACGTGCTGCATCGTTTGTTTGTCAATGTTTTTAAGTTCTTTAAACTCCGAAAATGAGTCAACAAGTTCCAAACTGTTCATGGGGCTTACTTAAATGAAATTACAATTTTTGCTTCTTTTATTTGATCGTAGGGCAGTTCTATGAATTCTTCTACCCAAACTTTTTTCTTTTTTACTTCGTCGCGGACTTGAAGGCGCTGTTTGAACACCAAGTTGTCGTCGGACATTTTAATGAGTTCTGCTTCAAATTGCGCACCGTTTTCCGGCTGCACTTTGAAACTGCGACCCACATTTTTGGCAAACTGATTGATATGACGAACCGGTTTGTCCAAACCTGCTGAAGACACATGTAATTCGAAGTCTGTTTGCTCGCGGTCTAGATTATGCTCTATATTTCGAGAGACCGACATGCAGTCGCTTACACTTACGCCGCCTTTCAATTTGTCTAACTCTACATGAATAACATTGGTAGGCGAAATGCGTAGATCTACAACATAGAGGCCGTTGTCTAGCTCAGCTATACGCTCGTCAATCAGGCTTTGTATCAACTTTGGGTCTAACATATTGGTATTGTCTTGAACTTGCAGGGAGTACTGAAAAAAAGAGGGGACTTGCGTCCCCTCGTTTAACTCATCCACAAATGTGAGGCAAATGTACGTATTTTAAATTAATCCACAAAATCAAAGCGTATCTTTGTGTTATGCTAGTTGAAATCCAGGATAAAATTATTTCTACTCAAATCTTCGAAAAACAGTTTGTTTGTGATTTGAGCGCATGTAAAGGCGCCTGTTGTATTGAGGGAGATGGGGGTGCACCTGTAACCCAAGAAGAAGTCCAAATCATTGAACAAAATTTAACAAAAATTTTACCTTACATGCGCCCAGAAGGCATTACTGCGGTAAGCGCCTCAGGTGTTGTATATGAAGACGCCGATTTTGAACCTGCCACCACACTCGTGAATGGCAAGGAGTGTGCCTTTGTGTACTTCGATCAAACAAAGACCGCTAAATGTGCTATTGAAAAAGCACACCGCGATGGCAAAATAGATTTCATCAAACCTATCTCTTGTCACCTCTATCCTATTCGAACCAAAAAATTTAGCGAATACACAGCCCTCAATTATGAAAAGTGGGATATCTGCGCGCCAGCTTGCGCATGCGGAGAAAAGCTAGATGTGCCTGTATATAAATTCCTCAAAGAGCCCCTCATTAGGGCTTTTGGACCTGAATTTTATAAAGAACTAGAAATCGTAGCCAAAGAACTAAAGCACGAATCTTAAACAAGACCCCATTTAGAAACTTCAATTTAGAATAACAAAAAAGGCCCAATAAATTGGGCCTTTCCTTATTTAGATGCGTGCGGTATCTAATGCTCTTCTTCCCCTTCTTCAAGTGGGGTTACTTGCGTTATGAAGTCTTGAGCAGCACCAGGCTTGGAGTAATCATAAGGCCAACGGTGAACAGTTGGTAATTCACCTGGCCAGTTGCCATGAATATGCTCTACTGGAGTAGTCCATTCGAGGGTGGTTGAATTCCATGGATTCTGAGGAGCAACAGGACCTCTAAATATACTGTAGAAGAAATTAAACAAGAACAAGACCTGGCCAACCGCAGCAATAATTGCAAACACGGTGATGATTTGGTTAAGGTCGACCATCAATTGAAATGAGTTGTTGTCGAATTCACTATAGGCTGAGTAGTCGTAGTATCGACGCGGCGCACCCGCTAAACCAACAAAGTGCATCGGGAAGAACACGCCATAAGCACCGATTAAGGTTACCCAAAAGTGTGCATAACCCAAACGCGTATTCATCATGCGGCCAAACATTTTTGAGAACCAGTGATAAACCCCTGCAAACATTCCAAATACAGCCGACATACCCATTACAATATGGAAGTGAGCCACAACAAAGTAGGTGTCGTGTAACATGATGTCTAACGCGGAGTCAGCTAAGATGATACCCGTAACCCCACCAGTGATGAATGTAGAAACCAATCCAATCGCAAAAAGCATTGCTGGTGTAAGGACCAATGAACCTTTCCATAGTGTGGTAATGTAGTTAAATACCTTGACAGCAGATGGAATGGCAATAAGTAAGGTTGTGAATACGAAAACACTTCCTAGGAATGGATTCATGCCTGTAACGAACATGTGGTGGCCCCAAACTATAAAAGATAAAAAACCAATTGCTAAAATTGAACCGATCATGGCCTTGTATCCAAAGATAGGCTTGCGAGAATTCGTGGCAATAATTTCTGAAGACAAGCCAAGCGCAGGCAACAATACGATGTATACCTCAGGGTGACCCAAGAACCAGAATAAGTGCTGATACAAAATTGGTGAGCCACCATGGTTGGTCAGCATTTCACCTCCGACAATAATATCAGATAAGTAAAAAGAGGTTCCCATTAAGCGGTCCATGGTGAGCAACAATGCTGCTGACAATAGAACGGGGAACGAAAGCACACCTAAAATAGCCGTTACGAAGAAAGCCCAAATTGTAAGTGGCATGCGCGTCATGGTCATGCCTTGCGTACGCAAGTTAATGATGGTCACGATGTAGTTCAAGGAACCAATCAAAGACGATGCAATGAAGATGGTCATGGAAATCAACCAAAGTGTCATTCCAAAGCCCGAGCCCGATACCGCCTGTGGCAAAGCAGATAATGGTGGGTAGACTGTCCAGCCGGCCATGGCTGGCCCAGACTCTACAAATAAGGATATCAACATGATCAATGACGAGATGGCAAAACCCCAAAAAGAAAGCATATTTAAGAAGCCTGAAGCCATGTCTCGGGCACCCAATTGCAGAGGAATCAAGATGTTTGAGAAGGTACCAGACAAACCTCCTGTTAGGAGGAAGAAAACCATAATGGTACCGTGAATGGTCACTAAACCTAAATACATGTCTTCTTTAAGCACGCCATTAGGCGCCCATTTCTCTCCGAGGAAAAAGGAAAGAAAGTCTGAGCTTTCACCTGGCCATGCCAATTGAATTCTAAACAAAATAGATAACATCATTGCAACAAGACCCATGAATACAGCAGTCATTAAGAACTGCTTTCCAATCATTTTATGGTCTTGAGAAAAGATATACTTTGAGATAAAATTTTCCTCATGATGATGGTGTTCATCATGGTGTCCGTGTGCGTGTGCGTCGTGTGAGGCCATTGCTTGTGTTTTTTATCGTTGCTTAAAATTAATTCATAGTTACAGCCGTAGTATCGGCAGGTGTGGTTGGCGCTGCAGCCACAGGAAAATACTGGTCTTTGAAAGTTACTTTCTTCTTGCCGTCCATCCATTTCTTATAGGCTGGTCGATCTAGTACCACTACGATCATTTTCATTTTGTAGTGTGCACCACCGCATATTTTGTTGCACATCAAGACATAATTGAAACTTTCTTCATTCTTTTCTTGACGCATTTCTTTTGTAGTCTTGTTGGGTGTAAATTTCATTCGTGTTGCCATACCTGGCACAGCATTCATTTGTGCACGAAAATGCGGAAAATACGCAGAGTGAATGACATCCTTAGCCCTCAGAACAATTTCATACTCCTGACCTTTACACAAATAGAGTGTGTCTTTTTGAATGATGTCGTCCCAGGCACTTGCATCTAAGTTTGGATTGTGATATTCCTTCATTTGGGCAAGGAAACGATAGAGCCTTTCTTTTCTAGATAAGTCTATTTTCAATACGTTTAATGTAGAATCACTAAAAATTGTATCACGGTTGTTGAGTAGTTTTTGGAGGCTACGGATACCTGTTAAACCGTACAACATATTGTTCAAAGAAGAATCAATGGTGTTGGTGGTGAGTAGGGCCAACTCGTTATTATCTAAAGTCAACTTGTAGTCGTACAAACCTAAAGTATTGTCGGCACCTGAATATCGAGCAGTCCAATCAAATTGTTTTGAAAATAATTCGATTTTCTCAGCCTCAGGCGTTGTGGGGCCAGTTAAATTGTTCCAGGTTTGTAGACCTAATATGATAATAACAGCCAATATGATTGCTGGTATTACAGTCCAGATCATTTCTAATTTGTTGTTGTGTGGATAATAGTAAGCAGGAACCCCTGGTTTTCTGACGTATTTCCATGTAAAGTAAAACAATAAGAAATTGGTAAAGAAGAACATGGCGCTGATGATGACAAAATTCAAATTCAATAACCAGTCCATTTCGACTCCCTCGTCTGAGGCTGCTGATCCGCGGCCGGTCCATCCGTAGACCTGCATTAGATAAATAAAAAAAGCAAACATCAAGAACATGAAACCGAACATCATGCGTCCGTTCAGGTTGTTGTCACGATTAGAAATTTCATGCTCTGCGTTTTTGCGCAGTTTGGAAGAGATTTCGTAAATGCGCACGAGTTGAGCAACAGCGATCGCGCCTAAGATAATGACAAGTAAAATGATTAATTTATTTTCCATGACTTTTATATATTGTCTTCAAATTAAATTTCGTGGTGATTACTTTCATCTAAGAATGGGTGATGAACAGGCGTAAGCGGTGCTTTGGTCAAATTGCGCAACACAACAAAAATGAAAACACCTGCCATGAGCAGCGCCATTCCAATTTCTAGTGCGCCAATTGTGGCATTTGCGCCTAAGGCTCCTGCAGAAATCATGATGTAAACGTCTAGCCAATGGCCAATTAAAATCATGAGTCCAACAAAAACGAGTATGCCGGCATTTCTTTTGGCATCGCGAGACATGAGAATGAGCATTGGGAAAGCAAAATTGATGATAAACATACCAAAATATAAGAACTTAAATTCTGCAATTCTTAATTGAAAATAAACAACCTCTTCTCCAATATTCGCGTACCAAATCAACATAAACTGAGAAAACCACATGTATGACCACAAAAAGGAGGTGGCAAAAGTCCATTTCCCGAGATCGTGGATGTGCGAATCATTAACATTAGGTAAGTGCCCTAATTTTTTGAGATAAAGGGTAGTCAAGACCAATACGACCATGGTCGAGCACCACATTCCGGCGAAAGTATACCAGCCAAAAAGAGTGGAGAACCAATGCACATCGATAGACATAATCCAGTCCCAAGCAGACGTAGAGCTAAATACAGCAAAGAAAATCAAAAAGTGAGCACCTCTTTTGTAGTTTTTTAAATGTATTTCTGTTCCTCCAACCTTATCTTCTTCTAAAGAACGGTTTCTGAAACCATTCCAAAATAAGTAATAAGTCGTGAAATAGATAAGTGTTCTAATCCAAAAGAAAATGGGGTTGAGGTAAGCCGCTTTGTGTTGAACCATTTCATCGTGGGCCTGCACTTCAGGATCCATCCAGGAATAGATATGAGCGCCATCGGCTAGCGTAATGATCAACAATACTACCCCTAAGACAATCATGCCGACGGGTAAAAACCCTGCCACTGCCTCAATGACTCGCTTTACAGCTGCGTACCAACCTGTTTCTGTCGCATATTTCAAGGACAGAAAAAACAGTGCTCCTAAGCCAAGTGCAAAGAAGAAAAAGCCACTGATAAGACCCGAGGCTAAGAAACGCGTTAGAAAATGATGGTCAGACGCTGTTAGCGCCACACCGATAATAGTAAGGAGCGTACCAAAGCCCATGAGGCCGAATGCTACGTTTTTCGCTTTTTTGGTGATTTGAAATTCCATTGCTCTTCTTGATTAATTCGCGTTTGTGGTGTCTGAAACAGTAGCTACAACAGCAGCACCAGAGGCATCAAATTTGCCGTAGTTGGCATCTTGTAGTCTTCGGATGTAATGAATGATTGTCCAAATTTCTTTTTTGTTGAGAATAGAGCCATGTGCTCCCATCATTCCTTTACCGTAGTAAATTGAATAGAACATCTGACCTTCTGTTGCTGCTAAACCAACATAATTAGGAACGCCCGCATAAGCGCCAGAAAGAACCATAGGACCGTTTCCGTCACCTTTTTCACCGTGGCAATGCTGACACATTGCGGTAAACAGCTCTTTACCTTTTGTAATTATAGCTTCTGAAGTGCTCGCACTTAACAATAAAGGATTTTTGTCCCCGACCGCAAGTGTATATTCATCTGCACTTGAGTAGTCCCATCCGTACAGACCATGGGTTTCACGGAATGCAACATTAGGCTTGCGAAAATACGGCAGCATTAACTTTACTTCTGATGAATCTGTTCCATAAAACGGAATGGTATTGCGGGGAGGGGTCATGGCAGAGAGTCTGCCTTTCCATGCTTTGTGCTCGCGACCGCGAACTTCACCGTAATCTACGTAGGTTTCAATACCAGGTGTGCGGTACATGTCTGGGGCATATTCTAAACCCGGGCTGTCGGCATTAGACACACAGGAGTTTAAAAGCAATGACATGGTCAAGGCTGCTCCACTAAGTGCTGTGTAAACGAATTTTTTCATGTGGCCCTATACTTATTTAATTTCTTTTTTATCTAATTCGAGGTAGCCTATTTCTTGTAGCATACCATCCAATTCTGCTTCAGTTACTTTGGTGTTTTCACTCAAACGAATCTCCATCACAAATTTGTCGTCTGTGGTGCGTGGATCTGGGTTTTGAGCGGGCATGCCTGGTAAAGTTTTGTTGCGCAGCAAGTAAGTTATTGCCATACCGTGAGCAGCACACATTACAGTGAACTCAAAGGTAATTGGAATAAAAGCAAGCATGTTATCTAAATAAGAGAAGTTTGGCTTACCACCTATGTTCATTGGCCAATCGACAATCATGAAATAACGCATGCCGACCGTAGCAAGCGTAAGCCCAGTGAGGCCGTAAAGGAACGCCATGATACCCAAACGGGTGTTTTTGATGCCAATAATTGGATCGATTCCGTGAATCGGAAAAGGAGAAAATACTTCTGAAATTTTGACTCCTTTTGCGACGAGCTGCTTAGCGCTGTTCTTGAGCACTTCGTCGTCGTCATACATTACGTATAAAACTTTATCTGACATAGCCTTTGCTTAATGATGTTTGTGATAATCTGGTGATTCTTTGTAAGATTGACCAGAGCCCTTCAAAATGGTTTTGACTTCGTTGAGTGCAAGCACCGGGAAGTAGCGCGCAAACAACAAGAAGAATACAAAAAACAAGCCAATCGTACCAATATAAATTGCGATATCAATATGGCTTGGGAAGTGCATGCTCCATGCTGCCGGAATGTAGTCGCGGTGAATTGAGGTGACGATGATTACGTAACGCTCAAACCACATCCCGATATTTACCACTATCGAAATAAAGAAGGTAAACAAAAGGCTACGGCGCAAACGACGAATCCACATTAATTGTGGAGAAATCACGTTACAGGTCATCATGGACCAATATGCCCACCAATAGGGACCAGTAGCGCGGTTGATGAAGGCATAAGATTCGTATTCAACACCTGAGTACCAAGAAATGAATAGCTCAGTGATATAAGCCGTACCTACGATAGATCCGGTTACCATGATGACGATATTCATGTATTCGACATGCTTGGTATGGATGTAAGCCTCTAAGCCCATTGCCTTGCGCATGATCAAAATAAGCGTTTGAACCATAGCAAACCCTGAGAATACCGCACCTGCCACAAAGTAAGGAGGGAATATGGTAGTGTGCCAGCCAGGAATAACTGAAGTCGCAAAGTCGAATGATACAATGGAGTGAACTGAGAATACGAGTGGTGTAGCCAAACCAGCCAACACCAAAGAAACGAGTTCAAAACGATTCCAGTGCTTAGCACGGCCAGACCAACCAAAAGAGAGGATACCATACATTTTTTTGGCAAGCGGTTTCTTAGCGCGGTCGCGGATGGTTGCGAAGTCAGGAATGAGTCCGATGTACCAGAAAACAAGCGATACAGAAAGATAAGTAGAAATGGCGAAAACGTCCCATAGGAGTGGTGAGTTGAAGTTCACCCATAAAGAACCAAATTGGTTCGGAATAGGCATTACCCAGTAACCTACCCACAAACGACCCATGTGAATCAGTGGAAACGTACCCGCCATAAAGACCGCAAAAATCGTCATGGCCTCCGCTGAACGGTTGATGGCCATACGCCATTTTTGACGGAAAAGGAGGAGTACGGCTGAAATGAGCGTACCGGCGTGGCCGATACCTACCCACCATACGAAGTTAGTGATATCCCAAGCCCAACCAATTGTTTTGTTTAGACCCCAAACACCGACACCAGTTCCGAGTAAGTATAAAATGCTACCCACTCCGTAAAGACCAATAACGAGGGCTATTCCAAAGAGAATATACCACATTTTGGGTGCTTTGTCCTCAATCGGACGACAAACATCTTCCGTTACGTCATGATAGGTTTTGTGACCTAAAATGAGGGGCTCTCTGATTGCTGCTTCCTTTTGCATTGCAGTTGTTTATTGATAATGATTAATGATGTGCTTGATCAGCTACTTGAATATGCTTGAGCAAGTTGTTGTCTTCGTTGCGTACTTTCATTTGATACCAAACATTTGGCTTCACGCCGATCTCTTCGAGCGCCTGATAAGCACGAATACCTTCAGATTTCTCGCGGATCATTGATTTGAGGTCGTTCCAGTCACCAACTACAATTGCATTCGTAGGACAAGCATCTGAACATGCGGTAGCGAATTCGCCATCTGCAATGACTCTTGCTTCTTTTTTGGCAACCAATTTGGTAGCTTGAATACGTTGCACACAAAGTGAACACTTTTCCATGACACCGCGCGTACGAACCGTAACATCTGGGTTGAGTACCATACGGCCGAGGTCATCTTGGGCAGGGTTTACTTCGGTAAATTTCTTGTAAGAAGGGTAGTTAAACCAATTGAAACGACGCACTTTGTAAGGGCAGTTGTTGGCGCAGTAGCGCGTACCGATACAACGGTTGTAGGTCATTTGGTTGAGGCCTTCATTGGAATGCGTAGTTGCCGCCACTGGGCAAACGGTCTCGCATGGAGCGTGGTTACAGTGGTGACACATTAAAGGCATGTGAATAACCGTAGGGTTCAAAGCTGCCTTTTCAGCGTTGTCGTAACTGAATGTTTCTTTGTCTTTTTTGGTACCGATAGCTGCCTCTTCGTCGGAAGCAAAATAGCGGTCTATGCGCAACCAGTGCATTTCACGACCACGACGCACTTCGTCTTTACCGACTACAGGAACGTTGTTTTCTGACTGGCAAGCAATTAAGCAAGAACCACAGCCAATACAAGAAGAAAGGTCAATGGACATGCCCCATCGGTGGCCGATTTTCTCAACCGGATGCGCCGCCCATAAATCGAATTCTGAAACGGGTGCTTCGACGTGGTTGCCGTGCTTATCTAGTTTCTGTAATTTATGGCCTTCATTGAAAGCGTCTTTTTCGTTGTTCTGGAAAATAGAAAGTGTGGTTTCGCGAACAATGGAATGACGACCCATTACCGTGTGGTGAATTTGGGTTGCCGCAATCGGATAGGTGCCTTCTGCCGGAGTCACTTTAGCCGCTGCGCTGTAAAGTAACGTTGCGCCGGTAGAGAGCATTCCAAATACATTGGCGCCGATTGGCGTTAGTTTGCCATCTTCTGTTTTGGCATGACCACCGTATTCTTTGGTCTGGAAAGCTGCTTTACCGATGTTCTCACCGTTTGCACCGCGTCCGTAACCTAGTGCAATGCCTATGGTTTTTGGCGCTTGCCCTGGTAATGGATAAACAGGTAAAGTAATGGATTTGCCATTTACGGTAACTGTTGCCAAATTGAGGCCATGTTCTTGATCGTAGGTGGTGGCATAAGTGCCTTCCATCTCGACGGGGTTCATGGTAATGTAGTTGTCCCAGGTTACTTTGGTAATTGGGTCAGGCATTTCTTGCAACCATGGGTTGTTAGCGAAATCTCCGTTACCAATTGCCGCTTTTTGATAGAAAACAACTTCGGTGTCTGATGCAGCACTAGGTATTGCTTTGAGGGCTGCAGCTTTGTAGCTTAATGCAGCAGGAGTTGTTGCTACTGCAACACAGCTGTTGTGTGTAAGGTAGTTGAAATCTCCTGTCAAATTCATGGCCGTATAGGTGGCTTGAATGTAGTCGTAAGCTACAGCGGAGTCTTGACCACCGCGCGTTGCACTACCGTTCCAAACGAGAAGTGACTCTAGTGCGCTTGCGGTGTTGTGCAAAGGACGAATGGTTGGCTGCCCAACTGCGTATTCGTTGGCCTTCGCCATGTGGTCTGACCAGTTTTCTAATTGATGGTGATCGGGACAAACATATGAGCAAAGGCTTGCTGTTTCGTCTTCAAAAGAAGAAATAGCAACCGTTGTAATTGATTTCAATCCTTTGGCAAAAGCAGCGCCGTTTGGCATGCTGTAGACAGGATTAACACCCATCATGATGAGCACCTCAGGACCCTTGCCAGCTGCAACATTGGCAGCCAACTTCAGTGCTTTTGCGTCTTCGGATTGATATAAATTAATGGTATTGTTAAGGTCTAGTGTTGAACCGTATGCACCTACCAAATTATTGAGTTGGATGACTAATTGTTGAACGCCAATATGGTTAGAACCCGCAACAACAATAGCTTCTTTTTTAGATTTTTTGAGTGCCGCAACTGCTTTATCGGCAGCGTCTTTCCATGCACCTGCGCTCACGGCCATGCCTGGGTTTCCGCCAAGGGCTTTAACCATGTAGGCAAGAACTGCAGCCTCTTCAGATGGTTTGATCATGCTGCGCACGTCGGCATTAGAACCCGTAACGCTGAGTACAGACTCGAATTGGAAATGCTTCGACATCCATTTGGCCTCTGGGTTGCGACCCATACCGTATTGAACTGCAAATTCTGTAGGAAGCAACCAAGTGCTCAGAAAATCTGCAGCAACACTTACGATCGTTTTTGCTTTGGAGAAGTCGTGGCTTGGAATGCTGCGTGCACCAAAATGAATGCTGTAAGCCTCGCGGATGCCTGCGTAGGAGATGGCATCGTATTGGATATGCTCGAATTTAGTACCGCCTTCGCCGTTCAGCTTGGTGGCCATTTCAGCAATGGCACGCTGAATGGATGGAGAAATAACAGTCTGAGAAAGGAGGGTAACCTTTTTTGCTTTTGCAATAGCTGAACGAATTGCAGTATCTACAGTTGACCAACTTGCCTTTTGACCTTTAGCCAAAGGCTGGGCCAAACGAGCAGAGTCGTAAAGACCTAAAACAGAGGCAATGATTTGCGGGTTAGTACCACCTTTGGTGAAACCGAAGTCTTTGTTGCCCTTGATAAAAATTGGACGGCCTTCACGGGTTTTTACCACGATGCTTGCATAAGACGCACCATCATAATAAGTGCTGGCATACCAGGTTGGCATACCTGGCGTTACGTTCTCTGGCTTAACGACGTACGGAACAACTTTGGTTACAGGAGCTTCACAAGCAGCTAGCGTAGCAGCGGCTACTGAGAAACCTAAGAACTTTAAGAAGTCACGACGAGCGGTCGAGGACTCAGCGAGGTTTTCATCGGCTAAGAAATCTTCTACACTTTGCTGGCTTGGAAATTCTTGATCTTTTTGCTTGATAAACTCTGGCGTTTGCTTGAGCTCTTCAATACCTTTCCAATATTTTTTTGACATTTCCATGGTCTTATTTCGACAAGTATGGTTATTACTTAATTAATAGTGGCATTTTGCGCATTCCCAACCGCCTAGTTCATTGGCAGTAACTTTACCATCGTTGTTGAGGTATTGTGCGTAAAGCTTGGGGTCTTGTTTGAGGCGACGGTGGATTTCGTCGTAGTATCCATTCTTACCGTTACCGATAGCCACGTCTTTTTTGCCATGACACTCGATACACCAACCCATGGTGAGGGTCTTGCGGGTAAGTTTGATGTTGCCCTCAATTTTGTTGAGTTCTTCTACAGGCTGAACCTTAGCAGTTTCAGTCATTTGGGTCATGTCTCCGTGGCATTGCTTACAGTCGATACCACCAACAACCACGTGTTGGGAGTGATTGAAATAAACGTGCTCAGGTAGAACGTGTACTTTGTTCCAAACGATAGGATCTGTTTTGCCGGTGTACTTCATGCCTTCTTTGTCCCAGCCGGCAGCGGCGTAGATTTTCTTGATTTGAGGAGCGTACTCCTTGCCTTCGCCGTCAATTTGTTTGTGACAGTTCATACAAACATTGACTGAAGGAATAGAAGCTGATTTAGACTTGGCTACAGTGTTGTGACAGTATTTACAATCAATACCGTTAATTCCGGCGTGCTGCGCATGCGGGAAAACAATGGGTTGTGAAGGCTGATAACCTTCCATGATGTTAATGGAGTAGAGAGATTGGAAAAGGCCAACAAATAAAGAAATCACGACCACTAAAGAAACCAAGCCTACTTGAAGGCGGTATTTCCAAGCCAAGGCGCGAAGCTCTTCGCCGTAAGTCATTTTTTCTGCTTCGGCTTCGTTTTCTGAGGTCGCTAATTTGAGTTGACGGCGCACACCACCAACAGCCATAATAACCACAACAAAGATGATGCCCATAATGAGCCAAACCCAAGAATTGGATTCTTCTTCGAGGGCCACATTCGTTGCTCCGGTGGCTGCACCACCGGCTGCACCAGCACCAGCAAGCGCTGGATCTGGTTGTGCATCTACCCAATCGAGGATAGCGTCTATTTCTTCTTTTTTAAGGTCTGGGAAAGCAGACATGGCCGTAGGAGACCACTTAGAAACCTCTGCAGCGTAAGGATCATTTGCTGCGGCAGTTTGCCAATTGTTTACCCATTGGTAGATACTACCTTCTTTGGCTCCGCCTGCAGCCCATTTTGCTTTAACTCCAAAAAGCTTAGGGCCTGTAGAGTTTTTGTGGGTCATGTGACAAGTAGCACATTTGGCTTTAAAAAGGCCCTCTCCTTGCGCAGAAGCGAAATTAGAGAAAGCAATAAGACCGAAGGTTATTGCGACGTAAGCGAGAGATTTGATGCGCTTAAACGACTGAATGTTAGATATTTCCATGTAAAAAATTACTAATTCACTCTTTAAAATGAGGTAGAAAAACTACCTTTTATCGGCTGCAAAATTAAGGTAATCAATACATTTAGTGACATTTTCGTGACAAAAAATATTTAATGTATGTTAATTTAAAATGAATCTAAATAAGCATTTTGATTTGGATTGATTTCTTAGTTACTTTGTACTTATGAAAGGCTTTATGACCATTGCTTTTATGACCTTATTTTACAGAGGTTTACAAGCGCAAATTCAAATTATATCAGATCCACGCATTGAGCAGCGCATTGCCGCCAAGAACAACAAGCAGATGACGGGCTTTCGTGTACAACTCTGTTTTGACTCTGACAAATCCATCATTGACCTCACCCGCGGTCAGTTTGTGACGGAATTTCCGAAAATTGATACGTACGTACGTTTTGAAGCGCCGAATTTTAATTTAATGGTCGGGGATTTCAGAACACAGAAAGAAGCCGAAGAATTAATTGCGCTCATTCGGGGCCGATACCCGCTGGCAATTATTCATAAAGAACAAATCAATTTGCCGCGCATCGATTAAAAATGTTTCCAACCTTGGGCACGCAAGGTAATGGCCGAACCAGCTTTATCGATAAAATAGATGCCGTCTGCAGCGTTGGTGATGTGGCCAATAATGGTGAAGTTGGGATTAGACTGAATGAGCTCGACATCTTTTTGCCCAATAGTAAAAAGCAGTTCGTAGTCTTCACCGCCATTCAATGCACACATACTCGGGTCTAAGTTAAAATCCATGGCCACCATTGCCGTTTTGGCATCGATCGGAATTTTCTCGTCATACAGATGGCAACCCACTTGGCTGGCTTTGCACAAATGCAAGACCTCGCTAGCCAAACCATCCGAAATATCAATCATGGAACTCGGCTTTACACCAAGCTCTTTCAAGTATTTGATTACATCTAATCGGGCCTGAGGCTTGAGCTGACGCTGTAAGATATAATCATGGCCATCGAGATCTGGCTGAATGTCTGGATTGGTTTTAAAGACTTCCTTCTCTCTTTCTAATACTTGCAAACCCATGTACGCCCCGCCTAAATCGCCAGAGACTACCAATAAATCATATTCTTGGGCCCCGGAACGCAAACAGAGCGCATCTTTGTGGGCAGTGCCCATGGCAGTAACTGAAATAAACAAGCCGCTCTGTGAAGAAGTGGTGTCGCCGCCTACTAAATCTACATTGTAGTCGGCGCAAGCCGCATGAATACCTTCATACAATTCTTTAAGCGCCTCTAAAGAAAAACGATTAGAAACCGCTAAGCCCACTGTAATTTGCTTCGGACTGGCATTCATGGCACAGATATCAGAAACATTCACCGCAACCGCTTTGTAACCCAAATGCTTCAATGGCATGTAAGTAAGGTCAAAATGAACCCCTTCTATTAAAAGGTCTGTACTCACTACCTGGCGTAGGTCATTGCCAATGTCTATGACCGCGGCGTCGTCGCCAACACCAAGTAGGGTTTCAGGATTGACGGTTGTAAAATCTTTGGTGAGCGCATCAATGAGGCCAAATTCGCCGAGGCTTTCGAGTTCTGTACGTTGATCTGTCATGTGGAAAAATTATTCAATAAAATAAAAAAAGCCTCCGATGGAGGCTTTTTTTGTTGGCCCACTAGGGCTCGAACCTAGACTCTTCTGAACCAAAATCAGACGTGTTGCCAGTTACACCATGGGCCATTGTGCTTCGTTAAAATAAACGAGTGTGCAAATTTAAGAAGTTTTTTTATTCCCGCAAAAGTCTTTGTTGAATTTGTCTAATTACGTCAATAATATTCACTTCAATTTTTACGCTGATTATTCTTAAATTCGCAATACACAAACACTTCAAACTGAGCTCATGACTTACTCAAAATGGAACAATTACCTAGGCTGGTTTATTTTTGCAATTGCCTCGGCGGTTTACCTCATGACTATTGAACCAACGGCAAGTCTCTGGGACTGTGGTGAATACATTACTGCTGCCTACAAACTAGAGGTAGGTCACCCACCGGGGGCGCCACTTTTCATGGTACTCGGGCGTTTGTTTTCGTTTTTTGCGGCTCCTGAAAATGTAGCGGTTTACATCAATGCACTTTCAGCTATTTCGAGTTCCCTGACCATTCTTTTCATGTTTTGGTCTCTTACGCTGCTCATTAAAAAAATTGTGCTCAAACAAGGAGATACCCTAACTGGTGGCAACCAATTTGCTATTTTCTCTGCTGCAAGCATTGGTGCTTTGGCTTATACTTTCTCTGACTCGTTCTGGTTTTCGGCAGTGGAAGGGGAAGTTTATGCGATGGCTTCCCTATTTACAGCAGTTATCTTTTGGGCGATCCTCAAATGGGACGAAGAAATGGAACTCAGCCAACACGGCGCCAAACTATCTGAGTTGCGCCCGAACCGTTGGTTATTACTCATCTTTTTTATGCTTGGTTTGGCCATTGGTGTCCACTTATTAGGCATCCTTGTTATTCCGGCAATTGGCTACATGATTTACTTCCGCACAAAAGAAGAAGTGAGTATCAAAGGCTTGTTATTGACTGGCCTGATCTCTATTGTTGCGCTTGGTTTCATTCAAGAAGGAATTATTCCAGGTAGTATTGCCATGGCCTCAAGTTTTGAAGTTTCTTTTGTCAATAGTCTGGGCTTGCCTTTTTTCAGTGGTACTATTTTCTTCTTTGTGATACTGGTAGCTGCGTGTTTGTATGCAGTTCGTTATGCGCACCGCACGGGAAAAACAATTTTGTATAACGCCATGATGGGCCTTGTGATGCTCTTGATTGGCTACGGCTCTTTTGCCGTCATTGTGATTCGCTCCAACGCCAACACCCCACTCGACGAAAATGACCCCGAAAACTTAGTAACCCTCCACTCCTACCTCAAGCGCGAGCAATATGGTTCTGCTCCTATCCTATTTGGGCAATACTGGAATTCGCTGCGTAACGGAGAAGAAATGACCGAAAATGGTCCTAAAATTTTAGACCGCTCTTCTTGGAAAGACCTCTCGCCTTATTATATCCGTCGTTTTGTGGTCATTGAAAACGACGTTGAAGTGAAAGCGTTTACTAAAGAAGCAGACGCCGAGGCCTGGATCAAAGCCAACAATGGTGTATGTAGCATCGAAGAGAAATATTACGAAAGTAATGCCAGTATTCGCCAAGGAGCAGTTGCCACATATGCGCAAACCACGTTTTTCCCGCGGATGTACAACGGAGATGGCTCGGGTGCTAGCTTGCACAAACAGCTCTATGCCAAGTGGTCTGGTTACGATGAAAACGATGGCGCCAATACAGAAATTGGACGTGACGGCAGACGCCTTCCTACGTTTGGCGAAAACCTCACTTACTTCTTGCGTTACCAAATCAATTTTATGTATATCCGCTACTTCATGTGGAACTTTGCTGGCCGACAAAACGACCTTCAAGGCCATGGAGACAACATGCACGGCAACTGGTTGTCTGGTATTTCCTTTCTAGACGAAAGCCGTCTCGGTAGTCAAGAACATGCTCCGTATTTTACCAAGGACAACCCAGCACGCAATACTTATTTTATGCTGCCCCTGATTTTGGCGCTTATTGGTTTGGTTTTTCATTACCGAAAAACACCAAAAGACGCATTTATTATCACGCTGGCCTTCTTGTTTACTGGTTTGGCCATTGTCGTCTATCTGAATCAAAAACCTTACGAACCGCGCGAACGAGATTACGCTTATGCAGGTTCTTTCTACTTTTTTGCAATGTGGATCGGAATTGGCGTGTATGCCATTTTTGATGTGCTCAAAAAATTCCTCAAAGACAGCAAGCAGCGTGCTGCAGTAGCAACCGCGCTTGGTTTAATTGTTCCGGTCATTATGGGCACTCAAAACTGGGACGACCACGACCGCAGCGGCAAAACCAGTGCCAGAGACCTTGCACACAACTACCTCGAGTCTTGCGGTAAAAATGGCATCTTGTTCACCAACGGTGACAATGATACCTTCCCACTATGGTACTTGCAAGAAGTAGAAGGCAAGCGCACTGACGTGCGGGTTTGTAACCTCTCTTTAATGGGCACCGATTGGTATACCAACCAAATGAAGCTCAAGACGTATGAATCTGAGCCCTTGCCCATCAAATTCCGCGAAGATCAAATCTTGATGTATGCAGGCAACACCGACCAAGTATATTTCATGCCTTTGTTGCAGTTATTTTCTCAGAACCCGTCCGATACCCTTATTAAAAAGGTCTTGAACTTACGCTTAAAGCACAACCCAGCAGAGGCTAAAATGGCTGCTGGCTATTTTGACCAGCGTGCTAAAGGTATATTCGCCAATATCATTGCCAGCACTCCTGAGGCAGAGGCCTTAAAAGTACAAATTGCCAATACGGACTCTACCAACATGATTGCCGCTACCATAGACAAATACCAAAAAATATTTAGCCTCTATGAAGCTGCACGCAATGGGCAAGTTGAATTCAAGTACAATAGTGCGCAAGAATTACAAGAGCTGCTCGATCAGTTTGAGCGCATTTGGGCAACAGTGGATTTTACGGAAGCCATGGCGTTTGTCAGAGATGATGCGAATATGATTACAGACCAACAAAATAAATTTAGCTTCTTCCCGTCTACCAAATTTGCATTAAAAGTAAATCGTCAGAATGCTATTAATGCAGGTGTACTCGATCCAAAAACCAAGTCTTCTAATATGCATGAAGAAATGGTCTTTGAATTTGATCCAGAGCGCAACCAAGCCCTTACCCGAGACGAAGTCATGATGATGGACGTCGTTGCCAATAACAACTGGGAGCGCGGCATTTACTTTTCGAGTAATCGAGGCTCAGCCTTTTCTATTGCGCTTTTAAGTGCGGGGTATATCAAACAAGTTGGGATGGCTTTTGCCTTAACGCCTGCTAAGCAAGAGCCCGCACTCATGGACGTGAATCAGATGGAGAAAAACATGCTTGAGCGCTATATTTTTGGCGATATGGCCAACCCAGGTGTGCTCACTGACTACTATGCGCGCCGCCATACCATTCAGTACCGCGCCAACTTCTTATTGTTAGCAGAACAGCTCTATTTACTGGGCCGTAAAGCAGAGGCGATTAAAGTGCTCGACCGCGCCATGCAACTCATGCCAGTAGAAACCGTTCTCGATTACGGAGATATCAATCCGGTGGATCCATTCAACTCTTTAAATGCCAATAAAACACACAATCAGATAATGTACCAGGGCCAGGATATTCGACCACTCAATGCGGGCATACTGCACGAATACGTCCAGCTCTACTTCATGCTTGATCAGCCTAAAAAGGCTGCGGCAATTGGCCAGAAAATACTGGACAATTACAAAACTGTCATCGCATATTTCGAGTATAGTGACATCGATAAGGCAGGCAATGAAGAGAACGCCGAAGACCTCATTGCAGTAGCAGACGCGCTTCTTAAAATGCGCTCAACTTTTCAACAAGTTGCTGCCAAAGGCACAGCAAAAGATGCATTCTCCAAAGACCTCGAACGTACAGTACAAATGCTTTACAAAAAAGTATTGCCGCGCCTCTACAACGAACTTGAACAAGCCGCCTCTGAAAACGGCGAAATGGGCATGGGTGAAGGTCTGTATTCAAACCGTTTGGGTCGCCTCAAAACTTACATGAGCGCCTTAGCTGAACACCACGGGCTCATCAAAGCACCTGTCGTAAACCGCAGCAATACGCCTCCACCGGCCGATATCGATATCAATGCGCTCAGTGTACCAACAGCAGCAACCGACACCAATCGAATGATGCAATAGAATCGTATGCGCTATTTTTTCCAACACCTGATGGTTTCCATGAATGAACTCAAAGGCAACGAGCGCTTATTAGATTTTGCTTTGCTTGTCACGGACCCGCAAGTCATCAATCCGATTTCTGTGGTGAGTGTATACCCCGACAACGAAAACGCAGAGCGCATGATCCGAAAATCTAGAAAATCACTAGAAGAGATCATCAAGCACTACTCTGGGCACGAAGCCAAACTGAGTACCATTGCTACCATAGACCATAATTTTTCTTCAGGAATTGCTCGAGTATCAAAAGAACTCGTTGCTGATATCGTTTTGGTCAATGATTCGCTGGACAACAATATCATCAAACGAATGGTTGGAGATGACCGCGAACACCTCTTAAGCACTTGCGGCAAAACGGTGATTTTCTGCTCTCTCGAAAAACCAAGCGTGAGTTACGAACGCATAGTGGTGGTGGCACCAATGCTTGCAGAGCTCGAGCAAACATTTATACAATGGTCTGAGCGTGTTTTGAGATTGAGTAAAGAGCTTAAAATCCCGATTCATTTGTTCGGCTCAGCCACTGCCTTTGAGCGCCTTGATAAAGTTGCGCAAGCCAACAAAATTGATGCGGAACTCAAACTTCAAGAATTAGAATCGTTGGATGAATTCTATCCGATGTATCAAAAGAAAAACAGCGACCTCATTGTTGTAGTAGCATGTAGAGCAGGAAGTGTATCTTATGATGCTCAAATGGATCAGATTTTACAAAATATGGAGCGCGCATTTGACAACAATGACTACCTCTTGATTTATCCGGGCTCTATCGGAAATGACCCAGCATTCTCTAATTACGACGACATCAATGCAGCACCTCTGGTGGCAGGAGTGGAAACGATTCAAAAAATTGGTCGAGAAGTCAGCAATATTTTTAAAAAAAACCAACCCAAAACACCAGAAATTGAAGAAGAGTAAATCTGCATATTGGTTGTATTTTCTGGGGGCTTATGTCATTGTTCAATTTCTTTGGTGGGGTTATCACCTCATTCAACTCAGCACTGTTATACCCCAAGACAACGCGCAATTATCGAAACGTGTTGGGATGGTACTTGGCGAAGGAGCTGTTTTCTTGCTGATTCTTTCCTTTGGCATTTACCGCATACGTAAATCAATCTCCAAAGAGCTGGCCTTACAGCAGCAGCAGCAAAACTTCCTACTGACCATTACCCATGAACTCAAAACGCCCATTGCCGCGCTCAAGCTCTATTTGCAAACACTTAAAAAACACCAACTCACCGAAGACAAAAAAGAAGGTATTATTCATGGTGCATTAGAAGAGAACGAGCGCCTCGGTGCACTCATCGAAAACATTCTAAATGCGACCAAAGCAGAAAACAAACTGTTTCAACTGCAGAAAGAAGAACTAGATTTAAGCGCACTCACTCAAAATTTGGTCAGTAGGTACCAGAGCCGATTCAGTGCTTCCCTCCTTGAACTCCAAATGCCAGCCCAACTCATGGGCGCTTTTGATCCGCACATGCTCGAAACCATTTTCGTTAATTTGCTCGAGAATGCCATCAAGTACGGCGGTACACAGCAACAAATAGCTATCATAATTGAAAAACTAGATCGTTTTGTCACCATCAAAATTGCCGACCAAGGCCCTGGTATTGCAGCAAGTGAACGCGCCCAAATCTTTGAAAAATTCTATAGAATCGGGTCTGAAGAGACAAGAAAGCAAGCCGGGAGCGGATTGGGACTTTATATTGTCGGCGAATATGTACGGCTTCACAATGGCAGCATCCGTTGTTTTGAAAACTCACCTCAGGGCAGCATTTTTGAGGTAATTTTACCCATATGAACAAAAAAGTAGGATTAATTATTCTCGATGGTTGGGGTATTGGTGACCAAAGCTCTTCTGATGCTATTTTTCAAGCACAAACCCCCTTTATGGATCGTTTATTGGCGAACTACCCCAGTGCAACCTTACGGACCTTTGGAGAAGATGTAGGCTTACCAGAGGGGCAAATGGGCAACTCAGAAGTGGGGCACCTCAATATTGGCGCGGGGCGTATCGTCTACCAAGAGCTAACGCGCATCAATAAGAGCATTCGCGATGGCGAATTTCAACAAAACAGAACAATCCTTGACGCATTTGGCTATGCCAAATCCAACAACAAAAAAGTACACTTTGTAGGCTTGGTTTCAGAGGGTGGTGTACACAGTAGCCAAGCACATTTGCATTCGCTTTGTGACATGGCGCAAGATTTTGGCCTTGAAAATTATTACATACATGCCATTACCGACGGCCGAGACTGCGACCCAAAAAGCGGTTTGGCTTATATCCAACAACTCGAAGCGCATTTAAGTACGCAAAACGGCAGAATTGCCTCGCTTATTGGCAGATATTACGCCATGGACCGCGACAAACGTTGGGAGCGCGTAGCGAAGGCCTATCATTTAATGGTCAACGGAGAAGGAGAAACGGCTCATAGTGCCAGCAGTGCAATCGAAACGTCATATAAATCCAACGTTACTGATGAATTTATATTGCCACACCTCATTGACGCGAATGGCACAATTGAAAGTGGTGATGCAGTCATTTTCTTTAACTTCAGAACAGACCGACCACGCGAATTAAGTGTAGCGCTCACACAAGAAGCGTTCGACGAACACAACATGCATCCGCTAGAATTATATTTTTGCACGATGACGAACTATGATGCGAGTTTCAAGGACGTACGTGTCATTTACGACAAAGACAATCTGGAAATGACCCTTGGCGAGGTAGTTTCTAAAGCCGCTAAAACACAAGTCCGGATCGCTGAAACAGAAAAGTATCCGCACGTCACTTTCTTTTTTAGCGGTGGCAGAGAAGCAACTTTTGAAGGCGAAGAGCGCCTCTTGATTGCCTCCCCAAAGGTAGCCACCTATGACCTTCAGCCCGAAATGAGTGCTGTTGAAGTGGGTGCCGCGATAACCCAACACATGGCGCAGTTTGAACCCGATTTTATTTGTCTCAATTTTGCCAATCCAGATATGGTGGGCCATACCGGCGTGTTTTCAGCTATCATGAAAGCTGTTGAAACAGTTGATCAACAATTGAAACAAGTAGTGGAATGCGGTCAGGCACTCGGATATGAATTTTTAGTCATTGCAGATCACGGCAATGCCGACTATGCCGTTAACCCTGATGGCAGCCCCAATACAGCGCACAGCATGAATCCGGTTCCTGTAGTTTTGGTAACAGAAGATCCTTCAATTCAAATTACCGATGGTATTTTAGCCGATGTAGCTCCAACTATCTTAGAACGAATGGGCCTTCAAAGCCCAATTGAAATGACTGGCAAAAGTCTAGTAACTTATCATTAGTTCAAGAATTAACTATTGATTCCCGAGTTAATCAATAATGATCCCCTTCGCTTTCAACTGCGGAATAGCTACAAATTTCTTTGGGTCAATTGTATTTGCCTCAAAGACAAAACGCTTGTCATACATGACGTCGTCGGCCCAAAAGCTGACCCAAAACTCATTATTGAGTCCAAATAAATCCGGCATGAGTGGTTCAATCCTTGCCGCCTCATTAGGGAGCATCACCTCGATACCTTTGCGCAATGTAGAAGTTTTGATTTCTTGCCCCATTGCATCAAGACCATAGCCAGTGGAGGTCACGATGATACCTTCAATGATATCCTCCCGGCTACTCAGCATGTAAACTACATATTCAGGCTCTGCGCCTTCAATGGTTAATTCTACAAGCGCTAACGAGATTCCTTCCACTTTAGGGCCTAATAATTCTTCTCTCATTTTTCTTGAATACTAAAATTGAATACTGCTGACATTTCACGTAACAATACTTTTTGTACTTCTGTAATAGAAACTTCGCGGCCTAGCTCTTTGGCCATTGAGGTCACGGCCTTATCTTGAATACCACAAGGCACAATATTTCCAAAATAACCAAGGTCTGGGCTCACATTAAGGGCTATTCCGTGCATGGTAATCCATCGAGAACACTTCACCCCCATGGCACATATTTTTCTAGCACGAGGCGTATCGGCATCTATCCAAACGCCTGTTAAGCCCTCGTAGCGCGCAGCAGTAATTTGAAATTCAGCCAGCGTTCGGATAACTGCCTCCTCTAAATAGCGCAAGTATTGATGAATATCTGTAAAAAATTGCTCGAGGTCAAGGATTGGATACATGACTAATTGACCTGGACCATGATAAGTGATATCCCCTCCCCGATTGATTTTATAAAACTGCGCATCTATTTGCTGCAAATGTGCTTCATCTAGCAATAAATTTTCAAAAGCACCACTCTTGCCTAAAGTATAGACATGCGGATGCTCACAAAATAACAAGTGCTGTTGAGGCATAACAGCTGTTTCATTTTTGCGATTGGAAATCTTACAATCAACAGCCGTTTTGAGCAATTCCTCTTGAAGATCCCATGCTTGTTTGTAATCGATGCGTCCTAAATCTCGGACACGCACCATTGGGCGTTGTTGCATTAGCGTAATACATTTACATGCCCAACAAGACTTCGGGTCACCATTTTGTTATCCGTAT
>ERZ888423.112-NODE-112-length-82181-cov-29.542946_pt1 | contig 82181 bp, 79 predicted proteins | sample MGYA00520523_ERZ888423 | MGnify/ENA primary metagenome ERZ888423 (study PRJEB32303, sample SAMEA104408611) | aquatic metagenome | biome: Brackish water; feature: Pelagic; material: water | place: Baltic Sea | collected 2014-06-08T10:24:00 | depth 30,27 m ... | reverse complement strand
TCTTCTTAGCAGCTGGCTTGCGCTTCGCTGCAGTCTTCTTAGCTGCTGGCTTCTTCGCTGCAGTCTTCTTTGCAGCTGGCTTGCGCTTTGCTGCAGTCTTTTTCTTGGCTACTGCCATTTTCTTTACCTCTTTCACTTCAGCTGTGGTCTCGCTGGCGATATCTTGAGCTAGTTTGCCCATTGCCTTTGAAACCGGCTTTACGTTATTGCGGAATATTTTCTTTACTCGTTTTGTTACTCTTTTTGTTACTCGATCAAAAGCGTTCACTCTTTTTGCTCTCCTGTTTAGATTGATTTAAGTCTAGTGATTTAGCACGAAATTACGCTGTAGCGCGTCTTTTTTTCAATATTGTGTTTATTTCTTTTTGCGTGTCGAAATTCTTCCTCGAGTTGCTAATTTCGGTCACGGACGCGACGGTTGGTATTTCAAGCTCACCAATTCGACTTTTATATGCAGGTGAGGGTAGTGGGTTTGGAGTCCACGCTCTAGGGTCACTTTCCGCGTCAATACTGGGCAGAATGGCTTCTCTCCAGGTCTTCGCAAGGCTGGCAGTCAGCTCGGTTTTCGACTGAGCAACCTTTATAAGTGCCTTATTTAGTTCGCCAGCGGCCTTTATCGCCACCAGCAGCGCGACCAATCCCACCAGCATTCCAAACCCGATTGCTACAAAAAGTAGCGGGTTTTGGAACGCGAAAAACGCCAATGTGACCGATCCCAGGGTAGTTAGGGTGGCCAAAACCGACATCGTGTTTTTTGTTCTTCTAAGCCTTCGAGACCGTTCAGTTGCAAGCCGAAGCCTTGATGCAACCGGCGCATTCACCGAAATCTTTGTGTTTTCAACCTGGGGCTTCAAGCCCGTTGAAACCTGAGCGTATCGCTCAGCATCAACGCGGTTTTGAAACCAGGACGGAATAAAAACAACAACCCACAAGACTGCGATGACGAGCATCATCAATCCACCGAGTGCTGCGCTTTGATCCATACATCAAAGCTAGGGAAGGAAGTGCGGCGTGTCGCGGATTTGCGGTGGCGTGTTGGTTTATCAGTTCCAGGGGTATTTTTGGGGTGGAACTTGTTTACTTAAGTATCTATTCAATATTCCCTCTGGAACTTCTTCCGCAGTCAGGGCAAAGATGTAGTGATCACGCCAGTCACCATTGATGTGAATGTAGCGCTGCTTGATTCCCTCGTACCTAAAGCCCAGCTTCTCTATGACTCTTAGCGATGCGGTGTTTTCTGGCCTGACGTCTATCTCCACGCGGTGTAACCCCACCTGGTTCATCAAATAGTCGGTAACAAGTGCAACCGATGTTGGCGCAACGCCTCTGCCAGCAACCTCCGGTGATACCCAGTAACCAATTACTGCAGAAGAAACTGAGCCATACAAAATATTGGCAACGTTTAGTTGACCCTGAACCACTCCTTGAACCTCAATTACGAATGGCATCCCTGACTCATCGTCTAATTGGCGAATTAGTCCTCGAAGTTGAGATCTGACATCGAAAGAGTTTGGGGCTTCAGGGTTGGTGGCCTCCCAAGGTCTTAGCCATGCCCTGTTTCCAAGGATTAGTTTCTCTAGGGATTTGGAGTCTCTCATCTTTGCGATGCGCAGTTTTACGTCGCCGTGAGTTAGTGCAAAAGAAAGAGCCACGATGGCTAGATTAGTGGCATGAGTGAGATTGTCTCGGAAGCCAAGAAAGCCCTGAGGGTTCAGATCTTGGCTAACCGCACGGATGATCTGGCCAGGCAAACCAGTGGTCAATTCGCCCAATTATTGTTGGCGCTTTCGTTGAAGCAAAATCTGAAGCGAATTGGCTGCTACCTATCCTTTGGCTCTGAGCCTGCAACCGATTCCTTCATTGAACTCGCCAAGGCCAAAGGCATTGAAATTGCTTGCCCAAGGATTGATTCTGATGGCCAGATGGTTATGGCGGTCTTAGAATCTGGAACTACGCCGAGTGCGCTTGGCTTTAGAGAGCCAACGGGCAAAGTTATTGAACCAGCTGAGTTGGATTTGATTGTTGTTCCAGCTTTGGCAATTGACTTTGAGGGTCAGCGCCTAGGAAGAGGCGCTGGCTACTTCGACAGATACCTTGAGCACTACACGGGACCAACAGTTGGTCTCGTATACGATGCCGAGTTTTTGCCAGAGGTTCCAAGTGAAGCTCACGATGCACCAGTTAGCCAGGTCGTGACGCAATCTCGAACTGTGAAGATCCCCTTTACGCGTTAGAATTTGCTAAATCCCACTTATCCGAGAGAACCCATGCCCACCTACAGCTACGTCTGCAAGAAATGCGAACACAGCTTTGATTTGTGGCAGGATTTTGAGGCTGAGGCAGAAACCCTTTGTCCTAAATGCGGCGGAGAACTCCGCAAGGTCTTCGGTCAACTGGGTGTGAGCTTCAAAGGAACTGGTTTTTATCGAACCGACTCTAGACCAACTGAATCCAGCAAACCAAAATCTAGTGACTAAGCCCAGTGCGGCGGTTTATCTTCGGCAAGTCTTTGATCGTTAGAGTCCCCAGGGTCTCCCCAAGCTGAAGCAGTATCCTCAAAAGCAGGTTCACTTAGCTCAAAAAGCGGTTGTGCTTTCTTAGTTACCTCTATACCCAGGCTCATGGCAATCGATCTGGCAACCTGCTCGGGATCTGCAAACAACTCAAAGCTTGGAACCCTCAAATACATCCAGCCCATGGCTTCCAAAAGTGCTGGTCGAAGCCGGTAGCGCTCTGAAAGGTTGTAGCCAAGTATGCCCCAGTCCGGCTCGACAATTGCTGCCTTTTCCCCGACCGATGCCACTAGCTTGATCCTTGTCGAGAAGTTAGTTCTGGTGGTAACTCCTAGCTTGGTCAACCGAATCGCAAGGTCAGCAATCATCGGGTTTAGATCTGCCTCAAGCCTGATTGATTGAACCCTTCCAAGCTCATGAATTAGATCACTGAACATCTCAACACCAGGATTGGCCTTGGCGAGCAGGTCTTGATTATCCAGAGCACTAACAATGGTCATTTGTTTTCTGGCGGAGACCAGCAGGTTGGCAAGATACCTCTTGCCGCTTGGATCAGAAAGCTGGCCAAGTATTTTCGGGGCTTGGCCCGTTAGGTCCTTACCGAACCCAAGGCTAAAGATGATGCGATCGGCAACCCGATGAGCTAGCTCTTGGATAGTCGTAATCTCGAATTTTTCCCGGCCATGACTTTCAAAAAATGGATCCAGATCAGCCCTGGTTTTCCTAGTGGTCCTAAGCGCAGTCTCCAAGCGTTCAGCGTGCTTGGGGCTAGCTGTTGATACCAATAGAGAATCCTGTGGTGTGTAAGTGGCGTGACTGATTACGGCCTGAATCACCATCGACAGCTCTTGATCTAAGCTCTCGGGCTGATCTGAATTTCCTGCCACAACGCGCTCAAACTTTACGTTGCTTTGGCCAAAGTAACTAGCCGCGGTTGGCTCAAAGATAATGCGGTCTTGATAGAACTCTTTGTTGATGTAATCGCCCAACGCTTGGCCTGAGGTGCGATAGCTTCTTCTCAAAACCTCGAGAGGCAGCGACCTGCGGGCGGCGGTAAATATCGACTCTGGCAAGCGAGCGGACTGGTCCTCTTGGGGCAGGCACTCGATGTTGAAACCGGTTGCTGCGGCGATTACGTCATCGCCAAAGACCACCACCTGATTAGATCGAACCAGACCAGCGTAGTTTTCGGCGATGGAAGACCCGGCGCCATCAAGCACCAAAGTGACATCAAATCTTTCGCCTTTGGCCAAAGTTCTTGGGACCTCGTAAGGAGAAGCCAAAACCACTGGAACCAGCGCTTGGTAAATATTGGGAGCCAGTTGACCCACTTCGGAGATAACCGCACGCTTGAGCTTTAGAAGTTCTTTCAGGGTCTGGGCCTCCGAAGGGTGATTTTCCAAAGCCTGCTTCCATTTCCCCGAAAGGCCGTAGGCCACGGTTTTGGATCCGGCAGCTATCAATTCGGTCTCGGCGGCAGCAAAGCGTTTCTCAATTTGCTCGATCTCATCGCTGTCGGAAGCTAGAGACCTGCCTGATCTTTCAAGCAGTGTTTCAAGAGCTGATTTCCACCAAGCTAATTCCAGCTCAGCCTGCAGGTTGTCTTTGCTGGTGTGTAGATTAGCTAGCTCAACAGCCAGCGGGCCAAGTCCTGCTTCTTCAAGACGCTGAGTGGTCATCGAGCGCTCGTCGTAGTTATCCAAAATCTTGGTATCTTCCGAAAGCGAACGAAGGGTTTTGGTTAGCTCGGTAAGTGGCAGTGATATTAGCGGCGCACTCAGTGTCACATCACTCAGCAGTGCTTGCAGCTCACCGAGTTCACTAACAAATAAGTTCAGTGCCTGCTGGGCTTCCTTGATACCCAGTGGAACCTGCGGCGGTTTGGCAACTAGGCAGTATTTACCCCAGGCATCGCGCTGCAATTGAATTGCCTTTAGAGATAGATGCATGTCTGATACGTGCAATCCTGGGCGAAGGTATTCCTTAGCAAGTTTTTTCAGGCGGCTACGATTCGCCCCAGACATTACCGACTTGTCTTTTCTTGGTGCGGTAGCCAAGATCAACTCAGTGAGCGGTCGATCAAAAACCTCTGGCTTGAACTTGTCCAGAGTTTCCCGAATTCCAACAAAAAGCTCCAAGTAATTCACCCAGTCATCCACGCTAACGGCCGGCTTGAACTCGACGGTTTTGGTGAACTCGGCAAGCTGGCCAGAAAGCTCCTGGAACGTGTTTTCATAAAGCGATTTGGCCAGTTGCAGCTTGCTTGGAACATCCAGCGGGTTTTCGAATTTGGCCATGAACCAAGCGGAGTCGCTGGGCCCAACCTCAAACATTCCAAGCTGTTGGGCTTGGCTAAGTAAGGTGCCTGCGAAGGTTAGGTCGCGGTGGCGACCGAGCTGGTCGGCATCGATTCTGGCCTCATTGATTGGGGCTCTAGGGGAACCAGACAAGCGGGCTAGCTCTTCGAGGGCCTGCTCGATGCTGACTCCTAGCTCGCCGTCTACTTTCTCAAAGTCGGCGAAATAGTTGGCCACTTCCTCTCTTGCACTATCGCGACGTGCGGCAAGTTCTGAGTAGTTCACCGGCTGAGCCTTCTCGTTTCGAGAGATCGCACTGATCATATCTAGCCAAGTTGAGCTAGCTCTAATTCCAAGACCGGGTAATCCAACTTGGCTAAACCTGGTAGCTAGCTCATCCAGAGTCTGTCTTCTAGGCGCTAAAACCAAAACTCTTTTGCCCTGGTGGGCTAGTGCACTAGCAAGAAGTACAACAGTTTGCGTATAGCCACACCCCGGCAAGGTCTCAACCGCAAAGCTAGTTCCGGCTAGGGCTCTGGAAACGATCCTGGTTTGAGTGCTGTCCGAATCTGTAACCGCTATTGGATCCGCAATACCTTGCTCAAAAGACTCAGCGTTGGAATCCAATTCGGTTAAGAACAAATCTGTTAGTGGGTGCGGAGCATCCTGGAAGGCGGATGCCAGATCACTAGCTGCGGAGGAGAAGTTACCGATAGCCAGCACTCTGCTGAACTCAAGATTTGCTGACTCATCCGTGAGGGAAGAAATGTGATCTAGCACTCGAACTGGAATCGGGTCAGAGCCAACCTGGACCATCGATAGCAAATCTTCAGCGTTTAGCTTTACCCCGTAGTGCTTCTGAAGCGCTGGAGCCAACGCGGGATTGACGATTGCTTTTCTGGAAAGACTCAGTTCAAAATCATCTTGCTTAGTAAGAAGGTTCACTGGCCATAGCAAGATTGGCATCCGAAGCTCATGGGCGTCAGATCGCAGGTCAACTAACCCGCTTGCCAGATAGAGACTTTCGATACCAAACTGCTCCGCGAGCGAGTCCTGCTTGTGCTTGATGCGATTGGCGGCGGAGTAGGCCCTGGAGAAAGATAAAGAGTCCCGAATCAGGTTAGAAAGCAGGGTTGGTCTGCCGGTTACAAACTGAGCCAAGCCTCCAGGGTGCGCTTTCTCAAGATTTATTTGACCGTAGCTGTTGTCTTTGAAGTGACTTAGTGGATCAGTGCCACCAATTTGATTGATTTCTAAAAACCACTGTTCGCGCGTAGGCGCAGACTGATGATCTTGAGTGTCTAGAAAATCGGTCATGAGTCAAGACTAACTTTGGGGGGCCTTGATTCTTGGCTACCTCGGCTTGTGTTGAGGTATCTTTGATAGTTCTGGCCCCGTAGCTCAGTGGATAGAGCAGAGGTTTCCTAAACCTTGTGCGGAAGTTCGATTCTTCTCGGGGTCACTTTAGGCGGCGGCAGCAAAAGCTAAGTACTGATCCCACTCCGGTTCGAATCTTTCCGTGCCACGCACCATCCAGATTGTCCCAGCCGGCATCCGAGGTTTAAATTCGAGAGTCCAACCCATTTCAGCCAGGGTGCGGTCACCTTTTTTGTTATTGCACCTTAGGCAGCAGGCAACCAGGTTTTCCCAAGAGTCGTCCCCGCCTTTGGATCTGGGCTGAACGTGATCGACAGTTGAAGCTGAGCGCTGACAGTAGGCACAGCGGTGAGCATCTCTTCGAAGCACTCCTCTTCGCGAAACCGGAATTACCCGAGATCCTGGAATGCGGACGTAGCGAGAAAGCAAGATTACCGAGGGCAGCTTGTATTCCGAGGTTGCACTTCTTACTAGGTGATTTCCCGCCTGGGCTAAGACGGTGGCTTTTTGGTTTAGCACCAAAATAATGGCTCGCTTGAAGCTGACCACAGCAAGTGGTTCATACCCTGCGTTTAGTACCAAAGTTCTCATTCAAGTTCCTTTCGAATTGACCCACACGGATTGTGGGCGTTCGGTTAGTTAGCTTGATTGCCTGGGCACAAAAAAAGCGCCGTCATAAATGACGACGCGATTTACTTGCCCGGTATCGAACCGATGGGCTCGGGTTGCCGAGATTGGAAGCAGTACTTGGGAAGCATGCTGTTCATCAAAACCCCTAGCCCTTCAATTAGATGACAATTTCTAACTAGTTATAGGTTAGCTCAAACAAAAACGATAAGTATCAAAAAGCCAGGCTGTGTTTTAAGAGTCGGTTCCTAGCCGGATAAAATAGTACCTAGAGTCAAAAATTGGAGCCAACTTGACTCGGTCCCCAGGCTGAGGGGCGTGATAGAACTGTCCATTTCCAGCGTAGATTCCATTGTGGCTGTGATCGTTGAAGATAACTACGTCGCCAGGTCTGGCATCTTCTGGTGACACGATCTTGCCAACTCTGGCCTGGGCATTCACGCTATGACGAAGCTCAACACCGAACTGGGCATAGACAAACATCACATATCCTGAGCAGTCAAAGCCTCGTGGATTAGACCCACCAAAGACGTAGGGGGTTCCAACATATTGCGCAGCAACCTGCAAAACCTTCTCCGAGCTGACGGAGCTAAAAGGAGGGTCCTTAAGGAAGTCAGCAGCGCTTGGTCCCTCGTATGCCCGGTAGTTACTGATGGTCTGCTGGCGAAGCACGAGTGCTGCGCTTTCGGAAGCGTACTCTCCTCTGACAAACTCCACGGTGTTGGCAGCAGCCACGGTTAGGTCCTGGGTGCCTTCGGTTTGAACAATATCTTCAGGGTTGGTGGTTGTGAACTTGGCCATGGCCGCAACCTCTGGGTCATATGCGTAAGCCGGCAAAGCCGAGGTCGCCAGCAAACCTGATGCGGTAAGCATGGTTACGGCTGTTCTGAAAGTTTGATTGTTACGTAATCTGCCCTGGGCCGAGACTTTGCTTAGGGGTTTTTGCAGCTGACGCTCGCGCTTGAGGGCCTTTGCCTCCATTCGGAGCACGGCCCTGCGAGCGCGTCTAGAAGACTTGGCTAGTTTTGCTTTCTCCGCTTCGCGCACCGAGCGCCTAGAGCGAACCTCAAAAGATTCCAAGACGTTTATTTCAACGTCTGCCCTGTGCTTGCCTGAACCATTACTGGCCAAAGATGCTACCTCCGCGTTGCTCTAGAGATTTCCACTAAGAAATCAATCCTGAATCGAAACTATTAGTTCTAAAGATCTGATTTCAGGCTCAAAGCATCTCAGATCCGACTATCGAAATAGGTTGATTTCGCTAGCTGGGCAAGTCTACCCGATGGTCCAGTGGTGCTCAAAAACTACGCCCGTTCTGGGCAAACTCGCAGACTACTAAGCTATTGCCATGCCAGAGATCCTGATTCCTAGCCAATTGCTGCCTAAAGACGGCCGTTTTGGCTGCGGTCCGTCCAGGCTTAGACCTGAGCAAATGGCGGCATTGGGCTCAAATGGTTCTACCCTTATGGGCACCTCACACCGCCAGGCTCCCATCAAAAACCTGGTCGCCGAGGTTCAAAATGGCCTACTTGAGCTATTTCGGGCACCAGCAGGTTACGAGATAGCCCTTGGAAACGGTGGCTCAACGGCCTTCTGGGATATGGCGGCTTTTTCGCTGGCGGAAGGTGATTCCCAGGCCTTGGTCCACGGTGAATTCAGCTCCAAATTTGCCAGGTCCCTAGAGACTCCTTTTCTAGGCGAACTTACGGTTCGAAAAGGCGAACCTGGCTCCAGGTCAGAATTTGTTGCTACTTCTTTAACCAATACATATTTATACCCGCAAAACGAGACCTCTACTGGGGTGGTTGCCCCAGTAGAGAGGCTGGCTGGCGCGGAAAGCGAGGCTTTGTTTCTCACCGATGCCACATCGGCAGCCGGGGGGATGGACTTTGATGCCAACAAAACCGACGTTTACTACTTTTCCCCGCAGAAAAACTTTGGCGCTGACGGCGGCATCTGGTTGGCTTTGCTTTCACCGCGGGCGGTAGCCAGAGCCGAGAAGATAGCTAATTCGGATCGATACATTCCAGAGTTTTTGTCCCTAAAAACGGCAATCACTCAGTCAAGACTGAACCAGACCCTCAATACCCCAGCCCTTGCGACGCTTTTCTTGCTCAACGAGCAAGTCAAATGGATTATCGCATCCGGTGGTTTGAAGTGGGCAGACGCCAAGACCCAATCGAGCTCGAAAGTGCTCTACGACTGGGCCGAGGCTTCTGGAGTTGCGAGCCCTTTCGTTTCAAACCCAGATCACCGCTCTCAGGTAGTTGTAACTTTAGAGTTTGACTCGAGTGTGGACTCTGTTGAGCTGATTCGAGTGCTTCGAGCAAATGGCATTGTCGATGTGGACCCGTACCGCGGAATGGGAAAAAATCAACTTCGTATTGCTACATTCGTTGGTACCGACCAAGCTGATGTTGAGTCGTTGACAGCGTGTATTGATTTTGTTTTAGAGAGGCTAGCGTGATTAGGTTTCGAGTCAAGGAGCAAGATCGCAAGCCCGATCCAGAACCTATTGAAACTAATGCTCCTTTAGCGGTAATTATCTTCACCGCAATTTGGGCAGTTGCTCTACTTCTTATCCTTCTTTTTGGCCAGACGCTTTCGCAGCCGCTTCCCGATTGGTGGGCGCTTACCTGCATCTTTGGTATCGGGCTCGGGATCTACGGTTACCTCAAGGTCCGGAACCGCTAGCTCTTCGGACTTATTCTTTTCGATCTCAGCTCGTCGCTCCGCCCAGGGCACCCAGCTTGGGGCCACAACCGACTCTTTGCCTGGAAGTAAAACAACTTCAGACACAGTGGCAGCATCTGATTTTTTGGCTTGGAAGACAACTACATTCCACTCCCAACCGACATAACCGGTGAGCTTGGATTCAAACCGGTAGTTTGTGGTGTCTTTATCTTCGCTAGAGGTGCCAAGAAACTTGCCAACCCCATTCGCGGGAGCAGTTTCTTTGGCTGCTTTTTCTGCTAAAGATTTATGCTGGGGCTTTTTTAGTAGCTTAAGCATCTAGCTCGTCGGCGAGCTTGCGAAGCAAGGTTGCGATTTTTTGGCTTTGGGCAGTTTCTGGCTGCTTGCCGCGCTTTAGTCCACCGCTGATGTTATCTAGCAAACGGATCAGGTCCTCAACGATGACCGACATCTCGTCGGCAGGCTTTCTGGACATCTTCATCAGTGATGGTGGCGCCTCTAGAACGCGAACGGAAAGCGCCTGGGCTCCTTTTTTGCCATCGACAATGCCAAATTCAACCCTGGTGCCAGGGGTTACCTGAGTCACTCCGTCTAGGAGTGCGCTGATGTGCAAAAAGACTTCCTGGCCTTCATCGGATGCGATGAAACCAAAGCCTTTTTCTTCATCGAAGAATTTCACTTTGCCGGTTGGCATGACTACCTCTTTCTCAGGGTTTTTCATTTTACCAAGGGCAACCCCCTAAAAACTACTGCCCGAATAATGCCCCGCCTTCAGGGGTATCCTAGAAGGATGACTAAATCCAAGCCCTCTGGACCTTCCCGGCTGGAGACTGTCCTTGCTTACATGGGAGCTGGGATTATTGGCCTTTCTTTACTATCTATAGTCATCACCCTGGTCCGAAGCTTCTTTGGAGAGACCACTAATTTGGCCCTTTTTGCCCAGATACCTCTTATAGCGCTGCCAATTGGGTTCGTGCTTGTCCTATTCCTGTTGTTTCTTTCAGTTAGACGGAAAGGGCGCGAAAACAAGCAGTGAGTGATCTATACCGGTTAGCTCTGGCCTTGAGAAGCGCAGACGACTCAGCCCTGAGTATTTTGGTTCACGAGCGATCACTTTCCCTTTCGGAGTTTAAAGATTTCTTTGATCTGGCCCAGGCGGTCCTCACACCAAAATCGCAAGCCCTACTTATTTCAAGTCTTTCAAATTCAGAGATCAGTTCACTGCGGTCACTGCTAGCCCAAGAAAAAGTGTCCAAAGAGCAAGTTAGTTTTCTGGCGAGTGATCTTTTGGTTTGGAGTTCCCAAGAGCCAGTGGTTTACGACTGGCTCGCCGAGCGCCTAAGAGAAAATCCAAGAACTGCATCGCTGCGCGTGGTGACCGAGCCAGTGAAAGCCCCCGATCAAGAATCAATCGACAGAGATTGCGGCATCCATGCCTTTGAAGCCATGCAGTCAATTACCGAATTGATTTTCGGCCTCGATCAGCATTTTGTTCGAGAAGTCTCTAAGGGCTCGATGGGTCTGCCTGATGTCAAGCGGCTCTCTAGCCACCTGGGAAAATCCAAAGAGTACGTAAAAGCAATTCTTGAGCTGGCAAAAGTGTCTGGGGTGGTAGCAATTTCAGAAAAGCGCTTCCACCCAACAGACTTAGCAGATGACTGGATCAGCTCGGACTCGAAAACCCGCTGGCCAATCTTGGTAAACGCCTGGTTAGCGATCGTGGGAGCATCCGGATCAAAAGAATTAGCGCTTCAGCTTTCCCAGAATCCAACTAAGTCGCTGAACGAGCTGGTCGGATCGAGCTTTCCTCTAGTGAACTCTTCGGCTCAATCTCGAATCGGGCGGGTTGCTGAGCTTGCCGATGCCATTGGCTTGTCAGTCAAAGGCTTCGCCGCGAGCTGGCTAGCCAGCGTTCTAGCTGGCAAGGTGGCGGTTGCGACTAAGGCCCTAGAACAAAGGCTTCCAGCGCAGCAGGAGCGCATTATTGTTCAGGCAGACCTGTCCATTATTGCCCCAGGGCCGCTAGCTAGCTCAATCGAGATTGAGCTTCGCAAGTTCACTGACACCGAAAACATTGGGCTAGCCACCGGGTATCGGATTTCTCCGCTGAGTATTAGTTGTGGGCTGGAAGAAGGGCTAACCGAAAAACAGATTAGAGCTCTTTTGGAGAAGCTCTCAGGGGCGAGCCTGCCGCAACCGGTTGACTACCTAATTTCTGAAACTGCATCCAGGTTTGGCCGGCTAAAGATTTCAGCAAACAATACTGGATCGATTTTGGTTTCAACGGATGAGTTGTTAGCTACTCAAATTCTGATGGATTCTAAATTGAAAACCTTTGGACTTAGAAAATCTGAGGGTGCAATTGTTTCATCGCTTGAACCCGAGAGTTTGTATCACGAGCTTAGAGAAATTGGCTACCTAGCTATTCGAGTCGATAAAAGCGGCAAGGTAATTGCGCCATCGGCTATTCACAAAAATAGTTCACACACTGCATTGTTCCAAGACCAACTAACAAGGCTCAGAAAACAAGATCTTGAAATATCGGACCAAGCTCCAGAATCAGATGTTGATCGAAAGATCCAACTAGCCTTGGCCTCAAAAAGCATCTTGCTGGTTGAGATAAACGCCAATGGCAAAGTTATGAACTTTGTCCTAGAGCCTATTGGTTTAGCAAATGGCAGATTGCGAGCAAGAGATCGCAAGGCTGATATCGAAAGAACCCTTCCGGTGTCTGCAATTACTTCGATTGTGATTGGTTAGCCATGAGCGAAGGTCCGCTAATTGTTCAAAGTGATAAAACAGCACTACTAGAGGTAAACCACCCAGCGGCATCAGACGCCCGCCATGATCTAGCAATCTTTGCTGAATTGGAGCGAGCTCCGGAGCACATTCACACCTACCGAATCACCAAGCTTGGTTTATGGAACGCTCGGGCCGCAGGCCACGACAGTGACTATGTCCTCGGGGTGCTAGATAAGTACGCCAAGTTCGCTATTCCCTCCTCGGTTCGAGTGGATATTCAAGAAACCATGGATCGCTACGGAAAGCTGGTGATTCGAAGGGATCCAGAAGGCCAATTGCTTCTTACCTGCTCCTCCCCGGCTATCTTGCTGGAGGCTTCCAGGGGGTCAAAAATCGCTGCATTACTGGGATCTCGGCTCTCCGAGGACACCTTCGAGGTGCTTCCCTTTGCCAGAGGGGCTCTCAAGCAAGAGCTTCTAAAGCTGGGGTGGCCAGCCGATGATTTGGCTGGATACACCCCCGGCACCCCACACGAGATTGCTCTTGCCGAAAACGGCTGGGCAATCCGTGACTACCAGAGCAACGCAGTCAGCAAGTTCTGGGAGGGTGGATCAGGTGTTGTGGTGCTGCCCTGCGGAGCGGGTAAAACCATCGTCGGAGCAGCCGCAATGGCTAAGGCAAAAACCAACACTTTGATTCTGGTCACCAACACCGTTGCCGCCAGGCAGTGGCGAGCAGAACTACTAAAGCGCACAACTCTCACCGAAGAAGAAATAGGCGAATACTCCGGTTCTGTCAAACAAGTAAAGCCAGTTACGATTGCGAGTTATCAAATTCTCACCGCAAAACGAAAAGGTGAGTATGCCCACCTCGAGTTACTAAACGCAAAGGATTGGGGATTGGTGATTTACGATGAGGTCCATTTACTTCCGGCTCCGATTTTTAAGATGACCGCAGACTTACAAGCACGAAGAAGATTAGGACTTACCGCAACGCTGGTTCGAGAAGATGGAAAAGAAGGCGACGTCTTTTCTTTGATTGGACCAAAGCGCTTTGATGCACCTTGGAAGGAAATTGAATCCGAAGGATACATCGCACCGGCGGAGTGTTTTGAAATTCGAGTTGATCTTCCAGAAGATGAAAGATTGAACTACGCAATTGCTGAACAAGATGAGCGCTATCGATTAGCTGCAACATCCAAAGTTAAGATTCCTGTCATCCAGAAACTTCTGAAACGACACCTTGGCGAACCGACTCTAATAATTGGTCAGTACTTGGACCAAATAGACGAGGTGGCAAACTTACTCGGTGTTCCTAAGATCACCGGCGAAACTCCGGTCAATGAAAGAGAGCGTCTGTTCCAAGCATTCCGGGAAGGATCAGAGCCCACCTTGGTAGTTTCCAAGGTGGCTAACTTCTCGGTTGACCTTCCAGAAGCCTCGGTAGCGATTCAAATCTCTGGGTCCTATGGGTCCAGGCAAGAAGAAGCCCAGCGACTGGGCAGGCTGCTTCGCCCCAAGGCCGATGGCCGAACCGCTTCGTTTTACACCCTGATTGCCAGGGACACTGTGGATCAGGACTTTGCTCAAAACCGCCAGCGCTTCCTAGCGGAGCAGGGCTATAGCTACAAAATCCTTGATGTATCAAGCATCTAGGGCACTCAACTAACTCTCAGGTTTCTTTCAGACAAAACTGAGACACTTGAGCCATGACAAAAACCCGAGTTCTAATAGTCGACGACGAACCAAACATCAGGGACTTACTTGCCACCAGCCTGCGATTTGCCGGCTTCGATATTCAAACCGCTGCCAATGGCACGGCTGCCGTAGCGGCAGTTACCGAGTCAGAACCAGACATCATCTTGTTGGATGTAATGCTTCCGGACATGAACGGCTTTAGCGTTACCAAGAAGCTGCGTTCAGCCGGAATTCAAGCACCCATTCTTTTTCTAACCGCACGCGATGAGGTTGAAGACAAGATCACCGGATTAACCGTTGGTGGCGATGACTACCTCACCAAGCCATTTAGCCTCGACGAAGTAGTTGCAAGAATTCAAGCAATTCTTCGGCGAACCAAAGCCTCCGATGCAGAACCTGCCGTTATTGACGCTGGTCCAGTTGTAATAAACCAAGATGCTCACGAGGTCAGTGTTGAAGGAACACTAGTTGATCTTTCTCCAACCGAATACAAGTTGCTTCGCTTTTTGGTAATGAACGCTGATCGCGTTCTAACCAAAGCGCAGATTCTTGATCACGTTTGGGAGTATGACTTCAACGGCGACATGGGAATTGTTGAATCTTATGTGTCCTACCTTCGAAAGAAGATAGATCCAATTAGTTCAAGATCGCTGATTCAAACTAAACGCGGTGTTGGCTACATCTACAAGAAAAATAACTAATGCCATCAAAGCTTGCTACTGCCTGGGAAAAAGTTTCTCTAAGAAGTAAGCTGACCGGCCTATCCGTAGCAATTATTGGACTGCTGCTTCTCATTTCAAGTTTTGGAACTGTCTCGGTTTTGAGAGCCTACCTGCAGCAAAATACCGATAACTTACTATCTGCCACAGCATCAATTCTTGCCCAGCAAAACCCCACTGAGATTGAGTCACGGCTCAATGCCAAGAATCTGACCCTCCCTAGGCTGCCAAGTGATTATTTGATTGCTGTGCTCGACGCTCGAGGTGAGACGATTTATCGCATCATGGCCTCGGATGCTTCTGACCTAGAGCTTCCCGATCTTGAGGTGCTGGATTTGGATGCCGTGTTCCGAACCGCTGGAGTGCCCTTTGACTTAGACGAGAATGGCACCTTGGGGGAAGTGACCATTGACGAGCATGACAGCTGGCGCGCGGTAGCCCAGCCCTTTAGAGACTTTGATGGATCCGTTGTTGTAGCCCTGCCGAACAGCACCAACCTTGAACTGCTTCGCCAATACCGGGCTATCGGTGGGGGTTTTGGTTTCTTGCTACTGGGTCTTAGTGGTCTGAGTATCTGGCTCACCATCGCCCAGGCCCTAAGACCGTTGCGAGAAGTTGAGCGAACCGCCAAGCTCGTTGCCTCTGGGGATCTTTCTCAAAGACTTATTGAGCGTCCCGGCAAAACCGAAATCGCGCGACTGAATAGAAGCCTGAACACCATGCTCGATTCTCTCGAGGATTCGGTTTCATCAAGAAACAAGACCTTGGGCCAGATGCGCCGCTTCGTTGCTGATGCCTCACACGAACTTCGAACTCCCCTGGTATCAGTTCGTGGTTATGCCGAGCTATACCGAAAGGGTGCTCTTAAGAAAAAGTCAGAAGTTCAAGAGGCGATGCAACGCATCGAATCTGAGGCAATTCGAATGTCTTCGCTAGTGGAGTCACTATTGACCTTGGCACGATTAGATGAGAACCAGCAGTTAGACGCCAAGAAGGTAGACATGATTGAGCTAGTGCAGTCGGTTATTAAGAGTAGTTCTGCTACAGACAAGAAACTTAGCATTTCGGTACTGACTCTTAGCGGAGCTAAGTTAGCTAAGGATGAAAAGATCTTTGCGGAGATTAACGAGAGTCAGATTCGACAGGTTCTAGTGAACCTAATTGAAAACGCCAAGCGCTTTAGCTCCAACAAGTCTTCTATTGAAGTTGGTGTTGGTCAAAAAACTGAGGATGAGGTAATCATCGAGGTAATTGACCACGGCGAGGGTATCCCAAAGCAACTTAGAGACAAGATCTTTGAACGCTTCTACCGAGCAGATAACTCTAGAAACCGCGAGACCGGTGGAACTGGACTTGGACTTGCCATCGTGAAAGAAATCGTGCTGTTGCACAAAGGCCGCATTGAGGTTCGAGAAACCCCGCAGGGTGGGGCCACGTTCCGGATAAAACTTCCCGCCAGACACAACTGGGTCTAGCCACTTTTACACAACTTGTCTTGCCAGGACTTATCGCCTGTGATTTCTGCCTAACCTAGGGCCCTAAGAAAGGGTTAAAATGGCGCAATTCCAAGTAGATAGCGAGCAGGTGCTCGCTGCCACCGGTCAGATCAATGCAACGATTTCTAGGGTTCAGGCGGAGGTTTCTTCTCTACACAACCAACTGCAAAGCCTGCAGGGTTCTTGGCGAGGAGCCGCAGCTGAATCATTTCAAGCTTTAGCTAATCGCTGGCGAACCACTGCAGGCGCAGTTGATACTCAGCTATCCGAGATTGGTGTAGCTCTTTCTTTCGCCGCTAATCAGTACCGGGAAATTGAGTACGCCAACCAAAGATTGTTTTTGGGTTAGAAGCCCATTCCTTCGCCGCCACCTTGTGGCATTGCAGGGGTAGCAGGCTCTGGCTTCTCAGCAACTACCGCTTCGGTAGTTAGGAACAAGCCAGCAATCGATGCAGCATTTTGCAATGCTGAACGAGTTACCTTCACTGGGTCATTGATGCCAGCGGCAAGCATGTCAACATACTCTCCGGTTGCGGCATTTAGGCCGTGTCCTGAAGGTAGGTTCTCAACCTTGTCGGCAACAACGCCTGGCTCAAGTCCCGCGTTAATCGCAATTTGCTTCAAAGGTGCAGAGATTGCAACGCGAACGATGTTCGCTCCGGTTGCCTCGTCGCCTGTGAGCTTTAGCTTGCTGAATGCAGTCTTGCCAGCCTGTAGTAGCGCAACGCCACCACCAGCCACAATTCCTTCTTCAACAGCGGCCTTGGCGTTACGAACTGCATCTTCGATGCGGTGCTTGCGCTCTTTTAGCTCTACCTCGGTTGCGGCTCCAGCTTTGATAACTGCAACTCCACCGGAAAGCTTTGCTAGACGCTCCTGTAGCTTCTCGCGGTCGTAGTCAGAGTCAGTGGCTTCGATTTCGCGACGGATCTGCTCGACTCGGCCAGCAATCTGGTCCTTGTCTCCAGAGCCCTCAACGATTGTGGTCTCGTCCTTGGTAACAACGATCTTGCGAGCGCGTCCCAGCATGGTTAGGTCGGTGTTTTCTAGCTTTAGGCCTACCTCTTCAGAGATAACCTGGCCACCGGTCAAGATCGCGATGTCTTGCAACATAGCCTTACGACGGTCACCAAAACCAGGAGCCTTGACGGCAACAGACTTGAAGATTCCACGAATCTTGTTCACGATCAGGGTAGCTAGTGCTTCACCCTCTATGTCTTCTGCGATAACAAGAAGCGGCTTTCCAGCCTGGATTACCTTGTCGACAACAGGAAGAACATCCTTGATATTTGAGATCTTGGAGTTCACGATTAGCACGTAAGCGTCTTCAAGAACTGCTTCCTGACGCTCTGGGTCGGTAACCATGTATGCAGAAACGTAACCCTTGTCGAATCTCATACCCTCAGTGAGCTGTAATTCGATTCCAAAAGTGTTTGACTCTTCTACTGTCACAACACCCTCACGGCCAACCTTGTCAATTGCTTCAGCGATTAGCTCACCGATTACAGGGTCGCCTGCAGAAATAGATGCGGTTGCAGCAATCTGCTCTTTGGTCTCAACTGGCTTAGCGTTTGCCAAAAGTTCCTTGATAACTGCTTCAACAGCTTTCTCAATTCCGCGCTTTAGCGTAATTGGATCCGCTCCTGCTGCTACGTTACGAAGTCCTTCGCGAACAAGTGCTTGAGCCAAAACAGTTGCAGTGGTAGTTCCGTCTCCGGCTACGTCGTCTGTCTTCTTAGCAACTTCTTTAACTAGCTCCGCACCAATTCTTTCGAATGGGTCTTCTAGTTCGATCTCCTTAGCAATGGAAACACCGTCATTGGTAATGGTGGGTGCTCCCCACTTTTTCTCAAGAACGACGTTGCGTCCACGTGGGCCAAGGGTGACCTTCACGGTGTCTGCGAGGATGTTTAGTCCGCGCTCTAAGCCACGGCGGGCTTCTTCATTGAAAGTGATAATTTTTGCCATTTTTGGGTTTCTCCCGAAGTTGGTATAAGGATTAGCACTCTATTTGTTTGAGTGCTAACTCAATTTTGGCACTCTAGGGCCGAGAGTGCAAGTGGGCACGGTATGAGAAAAGCCGCCACCCCGAAAGGTAGCGGCTTTCCCGTGAAGTCTAGGTGGTCCTAGATTAGGTTCACGGCGTCGGCCTGAGGGCCTTTGTCGCCGTTCTTTACTTCGAACTCAACGCGCTGGTTCTCCTTGAGCTCCTTGTAGCCATCACCCTGGATAGCTGAAAAGTGAACGAATACGTCCGCTCCACCGTCCTGAGTAATAAAGCCGAAGCCCTTCTCAGCGTTGAACCACTTTACGGTTCCTTGTGCCATTTGTATCTCCTGTTGCCTAGTTTGAATGCGGCTTCGACCAATAGATCTAACCGAGTCGCTTCCAAACCGGGGGATCCAGGAATGCATTACTAAACCGAAAGCTTATGAAGCTAGGGCTTTTTCTACGACCGTTTACTACTCTAGCCTTGATTGGCCTAATAAAGTCAAGTAATTTTTTGGACCGAAATCGGCTCAACTAGTCGAGGTAGTCCAGACCTACTACCAGCGTTATGGGGTCAGGAAACTGATCCGAGACGGCAATTAGGGAGCCTGGGAACTTGGCTACCAACCCTTCTGCCTCATCTCGATAGCCCTCATCGGTGATAAAAACCAAGGTATTTGCTGATGTTGGAGAGCCTGGGTCGGTATCAGCCAAGCTGGCGGTGGAAACGATGTTCCAGCCCTCCTGGGTGAGTTCTTCCCCAACTACCGCAGCAATGTCGGTATCGGTTCCGTCGATAACCGACACCTGAACCTGAGGAACGAAGGGAAGATCAGGCATCATGACGCTCAAATCTGCAATCCGAAGACCCATAAGTCCCCCGAACGCCAGCAGTCCCGAAATGGCTGTCAGGGTCAGAAATGACCGAATGTAATCCATGGCATTTTTTGGGGCAAGGTGCTTTCCCCCGATACCAAGGTTGGTATCGGTTTTTTCCTGCAGTTTGTCTTCCATGGTGACCTTTATGAGAATCGGCGATGAGCTTCTATATTGGCACTTGGGGCACAGGAAGGGAAACTGGATATGGACTACCCAATAAGGAAGTCAGACCAGCAGTGGCGCGAGGAACTTAGCGAGTTTGAGTACCAGGTGCTTCGCGAGGCCGGCACCGAACGTGCTTTCACTGGAGAGCTTTTAAACGAGCACCGCACCGGAATCTTCCGCTGTCGCGGCTGCCAGGCAGAGCTTTTCAGAAGCACTACCAAGTTTGAGTCACATTGCGGTTGGCCAAGTTTCTATGAACCAAAAGCTGAAGACGCTGTCGAGCTTTTAGAAGATAGAAGTTTTGGAACAGTCAGAACTGAAGTTAGGTGCCGAGCCTGCGGCTCGCACCTTGGCCATGTTTTTGAAGATGCGCCCCAGACTCCAACCGGTGATCGCTACTGCATCAACTCAGTGAGCATCACGTTTGAAGAATCAAACTAAATGATCGTAGGCCTTGGAACACTTATAAACGTTGTGGCAATAATTGTTGGCACCGTCATTGGTGTCTTGGTTGGCAATCGCCTGAGTGAGAAGACTTCACGAGTGGTTACTGATGGCTTGGGTCTTGTGGTCTTGGTCCTTGGTGGACTAAATGTAATCTCACTTCTTGATCAGGAGTTCGTCTCGGCAGTGGGTGCTGGTATCCCGCTGTTGGTAGTTATCGGTGCGATCCTAATCGGAGGAATCATCGGTTCCGCTCTCAAAATTGAGCAGCGGCTTGAGCAACTTGGCACATCATTGCAAAAAAGATTCGCCGGTAAAGGAACTAAGGACTCGAAAGAGAAATTCATCACGGGCTTTGTGAACGCATCTCTAGTTTTTACAATCGGTCCACTCGCAATCCTTGGAGCTTTGAGTGATGGACTGGGTCAGGGAATTGAACAGCTAGCCACTAAATCAATCCTTGACGCCTTTGCCTCTTTGGCTTTTGCCGCCAGCTTGGGTTGGGGTGTTGCTTTATCGGCAATACCGGTTGGGCTCTGGCAAGGGTTGATAACAGTGCTGGCTGTCTCTGTTGGTGCGGTGGTTTCAGCCCCAATAGTCTCAGCGCTAACGGCAACCGGAGGGGTGTTACTGCTTGGGGTTGGACTTAGATTGTTGCAATTGCGTCAAGTAGCTGTTGGCAACATGTTGCCAGCTTTGATTGTGGCTCCGCTAATTACGCTTTTATTGATGGCAATCTAGCCAGAGGGAATTTTGGGGCCGACCAGGGGACTTGAACCCCTAACCCCCGCATTACAAGTGCGGTGCGCTACCAATTGCGCCAGGTCGGCCTGCAGCTCGAAAGCTACGTAGAAGACGGGAACCCCGTTCTTCCTCAGAAAGCATATCAGTTCAGAGTGCGTAATGCGAAAATCAAGACAAAGTTGGAGAAAGGCTACTACCAGCTACTAACAAATCTGAGCTGTAGACGTTACTCGCTAGCTTCAGCCGTAACTAGCTGCACAAACTGTGCGAAACGAGCTGGGCTTGCTAGTTCATCAGCGGTGGTCCAGGTGTATTGCTGCCCATTTACAAAAATTGCTGGGGTGCCAGTCACGCTCTGTTGCGTTCCTGGAATTGGCTCAGAGAGGGCGCGTTCGGTTGCATCCTTTATGAACGATCCAAACATTTTGGAGTTGATACAGTTACTAACTTCCTCAGCGTTTGTAACACCAACTTCTTGCGCAAAGGCTATCAATTCGGAATTTTCTGGTCCACTTGCCCCTTCAGTCGGTTGGGATTGGAACAGCCTGGTGTTGTATGAGAAGAAGTTATCTGGTGAGTAATCAGCTACACACAAAGAAGCGTTAGCTGCTCTGGAGGAAAATGCGTTCGGTGAGCCACGTCCATCTAGGAAAGATAGCGGGTGTATCTCCATGGTTGCAGCGCCAGTAGAGACCCAGTTTTCTAGCTGGTCGGAGTTAGGAAGTTCAAAGATTGCACAAATTGGACACTGGTAATCGATGTAGATCACAATCTCCACGGGGTTGGTCTGGGTCATTGGTGGCGTGAATTCTGGGGTGTAAACCTTCAAGCCACTTCCGACTTTTACGCCGTCATTAAAGGTTGCGTTGACCGGAACGGCCTGTGACTGGGTGCTGGCTGAGAACACCGTAAATGCAATGGCACCGGAGGCCACCAAAACAGAGGTAACAATACCGATCTGGATGAGGATGCGGTTTCGCTTATCCCCCTTCTTCTGCTGCTCTCTCATGGCTTTGGCCTTGGCGCGAGCGGCTTCACGTTGTTCTGATCTGGTAGGTCTTGGGGTGTTTGCGGTCATTTTGGTAGTTTACAGGACGATTCTTGGCTCAGCTGGTTATGGCTGGCTTGGATTCTGGTGGGATACTTGAGTTATCCTTCGGAGGCTTCTGAAGGTGAATTCACAAAGGATCGTCCGGCACGTACCTGCCGGTGAAGGAGTAGCACAATGGCAACAGTTAAATTCGAAAAGGCCACCAGAACCTATCCAGGTGGAACAACCCCTGCAGTTGACTCAATAGACCTAGAAATCGCCGACGGCGAGTTTTTAGTTCTAGTTGGGCCTTCCGGTTGCGGAAAGTCAACGACTCTAAGAATGCTTGCAGGTCTGGAAGAAATAAACGGCGGCAAGGTTTACATCGGTGATCGAGATGTGACTAACATCCCACCAAAAGATCGTGACATAGCGATGGTTTTCCAAAACTATGCTCTCTACCCACACATGACTGTGGCAGAAAACATGGGCTTTGCGCTCAAAATTGCCGGCGTTGCGAAAGAAGAAAGAGCCGCCCGAGTTCTTGACGCAGCCAAGTTATTGGATCTTGAACCATACCTAAACAGAAAGCCGAAAGCTCTCTCCGGTGGTCAGCGCCAGCGTGTAGCGATGGGACGAGCAATTGTTCGTCAACCTCAGGTGTTTCTCATGGATGAGCCTCTTTCAAACCTTGACGCCAAGCTTCGCGTTCAAACCAGAACTCAGATTGCATCCCTTCAGCGCCGCTTGGGAGTCACAACTGTTTACGTAACCCACGACCAGGTTGAAGCCATGACCATGGGAGACCGCGTAGCGGTTTTGAAAGATGGAGTTCTGCAGCAAGTTGCCACCCCACGTGAGCTCTACGAGGCTCCAAAGAACGTGTTTGTTGCTGGATTCATTGGCTCACCAGCCATGAACCTGCTTGATGCAGAGATTGTGGACGGTGGCGTAAAATTTGGAAACACAGTGGTTTCGATTCCAAGCAACATCCTTTCCAAGACCAAGGCCAAGAAGGTAACTCTTGGTATCAGACCAGAAAACATCGATGTTTCAAACTCCAAGGGAATTTCTGTGGAGATTGACGTGGTCGAGGAACTTGGATCTGATGGCTACCTATACGGTCGGGCCAAGCTTGATGGCGGAGAAATTGAACTGGTTGCTCGCGTTGATGGACGAGACCACCCTCACAAGGGCGAGACCGTATTTCTCAACCCAGAAGGTGGCATCATGCACATCTTTGACGTGGAAACAGGAGAGCGTCTTAACTAGCGCAACATGACCCAAGCACTTGATATAACGGCTGCCACGGTCGATCCGGCTCTGCTGGATCTTCCGTGGCATTTGCCGTTGGAAGATTGGCCCGAAGAAAACATCGCGGCATTACCCAAGGGTCTTTCACGCCATACTGTTCGCTTCGCTCACCTCAGCGGACACGTGATTGCGATCAAGGAAACACTTCCCGATCTTGCTAGGCGAGAATACGAAATGCTAAAAGAGCTTCAAAAGCTAGACATTCCTTGCGTAGAGCCATTTGCCAATATCAGAAATCGACGAGACAAGGATGGCAATGAGTTGCCTGCCGCGCTAATCACCAGGCATCTCAAGTTCTCACTTCCATATCGCGCGATGTGGTCACAGGGCCTTCGAGCAGAAACAGCAACTAGGTTGGTTGACGCACTGGCGGTGCTTCTAGTGAGATTGCACCTCGAAGGATTTTTCTGGGGAGACGTATCGCTTTCAAACACGCTTTTTCGACGTGACGCCGGTGCCTTCGCTGCATACCTAGTAGACGCAGAAACTGGTCAGCTGCACGAATCAGGATTATCTGCCGGTCAGCGCGAAAACGATCTAGAAATTGCGCGAGTAAATATTGCGGGTGAACTAATGGACCTTGTTGCTAGCGGTAGAGCGGGTGAAGGAGTGGACCCTAACGCCACCAGCGAAAGAATCGTCAACAAGTATCACGATCTTTGGAAAGAGTTAACCGCCGCTGAAGTATTTGACAAAGATGAACGTTGGAGAATAAACCAGAGAGTAGAAAAACTAAACGCTTTGGGTTTTGACATCGAGGAGTTAATGATCAAAGCCGACGAAACTGGAAATAGCCTAAAGATTCAACCGAAAGTAGTAGACGCCGGTCACCACACCAGAAGGTTAATTCGACTAACTGGCCTGGATGTTCAAGAAAACCAATCTCGCAAATTACTCAATGACCTAGACGCCTTTAGGGTAAAAATCGACCCCGAAGGCGACGAGGAAGTTCTTGCCCACCGCTGGCTTAGCGAGGTATTTGAGCCCGTAGTAAAGGCCATTCCCCGCGAATACTCAAGGCGCTTAGAGCCAGCCGAGGTTTTCCACCAGGTACTACTTCACCGCTGGGAGCTGGCCGAGAAGCTGGATCGAAAGGTTCCAATGGAAGAAGCCGTCAATTCCTACGTTGTGAACGTCTTGGCTCACCGGAGAGATGAAGAGGCACTAATTGCTCCTGTGACAGAGGCGATCACTTTGCCAACCGCAATCCCTTCAGGAACCATTGAAGTAGATGAAGATGAGGAAGGCGACTGGCGAGATAAGGTCTAGAGCTTGGCTTTAGAGCTTAGGTCTAGATTTGGAAATCTCGTAAAGCGCAACTGAGGCCGCAATTCCAGCATTCAAAGACTCGGTTTCTTTGGCAATCGGAATCGACAAAACCGCATCGCAGTTTTCCTGAACCAATCGAGATAACCCTTTTCCTTCTGAGCCAACTACTAGAACCAGTGGTTCGTTAGATAGATTGAATTTCGGAAGCGACATATCTCCCCCGCCATCTAATCCAACGACAAACAGTTTTCTTTTCTTGAAATCCTTAAGCGTCGCGTTTAGATTCGCTGCGAGTGCAACTGGCACTCTTGCCGCCGCACCCGCTGAAGTTTTCCACGCGGAAGCCGTAACACCAGTTGATCTGCGTTGCGGCAAAATAACACCGTGGCCACCAAAAGCTGCCACGGAACGAATGATCGCACCGAGGTTTCTTGGATCTGTGATTCCATCGAGAGCAACAAACAACGGTGTTGCACCGCGCGATAGAACTTTATCCAGCAGCTCCATTGGGTGGGCGTAGTTATAGGGAGGAACTTGTAGTGCAACTCCCTGGTGCACAGAATCAAAACCGGTTAGCCGATCAATTTCTGGACGGGTAACTTCGCTGATTGGAATCTTTCGCAAATTGGCTAGGGTAATTGCTTCCTTAACTCGATCATCCATTTCAATTCGAGAGGCAAGATACAAAGTTGTTGCGGGCACTTTGGCACGCAGGGCTTCCAGCACTGAGTTTCGACCGGATAGAACCTCGAAGCTCTCGGTTGCCTTTGTGATGCGCTTTCCTTTGCGGGCAGCAGCCCCTGCCACGCCGGCAGTTTTTGGCCCAGAAGCAACAAACTCGCCCTTACGGCCTACTCGAACTCCCGCAGCTTTTTTCTTGTCGGCAGACTTTTTAGCTCGGAAGGCTTTGTGGCCTTTGCGATCTTCAGCCTTAGGGGTAGGGCCTTTGCCTTCGAGTCTTTTGCGGCCATGGCCGCCAGTGCCAACACTTGGTCCCTTTTTGCCTTTAGCCGATCCTGGTCTTGCAGCTTTACTAGGCACCTAGGCTCCAATTGGTTGAGCCAGCTTCATCCTCAAGGATGATTCCAGCTATCTTGAGCTGATCACGGATGCGATCAGAAGTTTCAAAGTCTTTGTTCTCTCTTGCTAGTTTTCTTTGCTCGATCAGTGACTGAACCAATTTGTCTAAGGCCGAAAGAGCCTCATCCGCTGATCCCTTAGATTGCCAGATCGAATCTAGCGGGTTGATGTTCAGTACGTTCACTATACCCAGCACTGAGAAGTATGCCTCGGATGCATCTTTCATATTGTCGGAATCCAAAGCTGTATTTCCAGCCCTGACAGTTTCGTGCAGCACTGCAAGAGCTGATGGCATATTGAGATCGTCATTCATGGCATCAATAAATTTCTTGGGTAGCGAGCTAGCTGTCCAGTTGGAGCCCTCGAGTGCTGTGCTCTCGGCTAGTTTGCGTCCGGCACGTTGCAAGAAAGAAGTGATTCGTTCAATGGCAGCTTCTGCTTCTTGAATCACGCCTTCGTTGTAATCCAAAACAGAACGGTAGTGGGCGGAACCCAGGTAGTAACGAACTGCCAATGCATTCGAATCAGTTAGAACATCACTTACCAATATCGAATTGCCCGCAGACTTACTCATCTTCGCTCCGGCAACGTTTACTAGCCCATTGTGTAGCCAGTAGTTCGCAAACTCTTGTCCCGCGGCGCGAGATTGGGCAAGTTCATTTTCGTGGTGAGGAAAGCGAAGATCCAACCCGCCGCCATGGATATCAAACTGAGTGCCTAGGTATTTCACGCTCATTGCCGAGCACTCGATGTGCCAGCCGGGTCTGCCTCTTCCAAACGGTGAATCCCAGGAAGCATCCAATGGCTCAGAGTCTTTGTGGGCTTTCCAAAGAGCAAAATCTCTAGGGTCTTTCTTGCCCCTGGAATCAGCTTCAGTGTCTGCAATTAGGTCATCTTTGGCTTGATTCGTAAGCTCGCCATAGCTTTTCCAGCTGCTGGCGCTAAAGAAGACATCAGCTGAGTTCTCGACCTGGTAAGCGTGACCCTTGGAGATTAGCAACTGAATTAGCTCAATCATTTCCATGATGTTGCCAGTTGCCCTTGGTTCATAGCTAGGGGTAGCGATGTTGATCTTGCGATAGGCGCTAGCGAAGGCCTGTTCGCATTCAAAAGCTAGACCCCACCAGGATCTTTTCTCAGCCTTGGCGTTATCCAAAACTTTGTCATCGATGTCCGTGACGTTTCTAATAAGAGTCACGTCATTACCAAGAGTTTGGAACCAGCGAACTAGCTGGTCATAAACAAGTGCTGAACGCAGGTGACCTAGGTGAGGCATCGACTGGACCGTCGGTCCACATAGGTAGATTCCAACCTTGCCTTTTTCTGAAGGTACAAAGTCCTTTAGCGACTGGGTTTTGGAATCAAAGAGCTTCAGGTTCACGAGCCCAAGCCTACCTTTCGCACCAAACTGGTTGCCACAGCCGCCAGCCCCTCGTCGCTTCCCAAAAATCCCATTCCATCGGTGGTGGTAGCTGAAACACTCACCGGAGCACCAATAATGGCCCCAAGATGAGTTTCAACTTCCAATCTTCTTGGTGCTAGCTTCGGTCGATTTCCAATTAGCTGCACGGAAACATTCACTGGCTCAAAATCTTGATCTTTCAATAACTCAAGTGTCGCCTTCAGGAAAACTTCTCCTGAAGCACCCGAATACTCAGGCCGGTCCACTCCAAAATTTGACCCTATGTCGCCAAGGTTCGCAGCCGACAGCAAAGAGTCAACAATTGCGTGAGAGATAACATCGCCATCGCTGTGACCTTCCAGGGCTAGCTCGCCTGGCCACTCCAAACCTCCAAGATAAAGAGTCTTGGACTTGTCTTCGCTGTAGCGGTGGGCATCCGAACCAATGCCGGTTCTGGCGTGGGCTAGGAGGTACGTTTGTGCTCGCTCGAAATCCTCGGCAGTAGTGATCTTCATGGCTTGCTCTTCGCCCTCGATCATCATGACGGTGCCGCCAATTGACTGAACAAGTGCAGCGTCATCCGTGAATTCTTCCGTTGCACCTACGTGCGCTGCTACCAAAACGCTTGCCGGGAATCCCTGCGGTGTCTGGGCGCGAACCAGATCTGATCGTTCGATTGTTTCTTGAATCACATCGCCTTTGTACCTTTTTATTGTGTCCGCGACGTTCAGTGCTGGAATCACGCCAATCTGGTTTTCAAACACCGCTTGCGCTACCCGATTAAACAAATCGGTAGAAGCTAGTGACCTAGCCGAGTCGTGAACCAAAACAATATCGATGCCGCCTGCCAGAACTGCCAAAGACTCAGAAACAGATTGTTGTCTTGTTGCACCGCCAACTACCACTCGAATGTCTACACCTTGATTAGAAAGCTGTTTTTCAAACTCGAGAGTTTGCTCTAGGTGAGACTCTGGAACAGCAATGATTAGTTGCTTGAGGTTTTCGGTTGCGAGTGCGCGGAAAATGCTGTGTTCTAGAAGTGATTTTCCTGCTAGTTCAACGAATGCTTTTGGGGCTTTGGCACCTAGGCGCTCGCCCTTACCTGCAGCTAGTAGCACCACCGCTACTGAGCGTTGGGTCATCGTTCTGGGCTTTCCTAGGAAGCCAGAACTTGATCTAGCAAGACACCGGCTTTTTCTTCGTCGGTCTTTTTAGCAAGAGCGAGCTCTGAAACAAGAATCTGACGGGCCTTTGCGAGCATGCGCTTTTCTCCCGCGGAGAGTCCGCGGTCCTGATCTCTTCTCCATAGATCTCTGACAACCTCAGAAACCTTCACAACGTCACCCGAGGCTAGCTTTTCTAGGTTGGCCTTATATCTTCTGGACCAGTTGGTTGGCTCCTCGATGAACTCAGCGCGCAAAACATCGAAAACCTGCTGAACACCCTTGCGGTCGATAACATCGCGAACACCAACCATTTCGACATTGGCAGCTGGAACCCAGATTGTTAGGTCCCCTTGAGCAACTTTCAGCTGAAGGTACTTTTGGGTAGCGCCACGGATGTTTCGGTTTTTAACCTCTACGATTTTTGCTGCGCCGTGATGTGGATAAACGACGGTTTCGCCAACCTCGAACTTCATGTGTTGGATTCCCTTCAGAAACCACTATTTTACCACAGCTAAGGCCTTTATTCCTGCCGTAAACTAGGAAGTAATGCCCAATTAGGAGGATCATTGCTAGTTCGTCGGATCACAATCGCTTTGGCAGCCACAGCCATGACACTTGGCTTGAGCGCCTGCAGCCTGACCGGCAACGTGGCTTCTTTGGACCCTTACTCCCCCAGCGACGGCCAGCAAGTTGACCTCGAATCCGTGAAGGCTCGTAACTTTATCTACCTGGTGGGCGACAGTGGTCGAGGCTTCTTGATTGGCTCCTTGGTCAGCACAGCAACTTCAGATATCCGAGTGAAGCTTCAGTATGTGGACCCAGCAACCGATGAGCGAACCGATGTCTTCTTTGATGTTCCAGCTGGATCCAAAATTGACTTTGGCTATAACGGAAACCCTGCCGTCGAGCTTCCAGTTGTTGAAGTTCCAGGTCAAACTGCAAAGTTCTTCTTGTTAGAAAGCGACAGTATCAGCGGAACAATCCAGGTGCCAGTTTTGGATGGAACCCTATCTGAATATCGACTACTGCTAGAGCAGCTAGAAGCGCAGCTGCCTGAAGAGGCCGAAGCGAACTAAACTTCGAGCTTGTAACCCAAGCCTCGAACAGTCTGAATGTACTTGGGCCTAGCAGGATCTTCTTCAACTTTTGAGCGAAGTCTCTTGATGTGGACATCCAAGGTCTTGGTGTCACCAAAGTAATTTGATCCCCAGACGCGATCAATAATCTGACCTCGGGTCAAAACGCGATTTACGTTTTCCATCAATAGCTCGAGTAGCTCAAATTCTTTGAGCGGCAACGTCAGCGCATTTCCATTTAGCGTCACCACGTGACGATCAGAATCCAGGCGAAGCTCACCAGCAATCAGCACCGAACCAATGGTGAGCGGAGGCTCTACCTGCCTTCTCAGGACTGCTTTGATTCTGGCGAGCAGCTCTCTGGTTGAGTACGGCTTGGTGATGTAATCGTCGGCTCCGATTTCAAGACCGACGATCTTGTCAATTTCAGAGTCTTTGGCAGTGAGCATGATGATTGGAACGTTGGAACTTTGTCTTATCTGTTTACAAACTTGGTTACCGTCAATTTTTGGAAGCATTAGATCGAGCAAGATTATGTCAGCACCTGATTTCTCAAAGACCTGTATTGCTTCTTCGCCATCGACAGCGACCGATACGTCGTGGCCTTCCTTTTCGAGGAAAAACACCAGAGCCTCCCGAAGGGACTGCTCGTCTTCAACAACCAAGACTTTGGCCATTACTTTCCTTCCCTAACTAGGTCGATGGTGCCAGTTGCTGGGTCTGAGGCTGTTGCTAGCGGAACACGGAGGGTGAAAGTAGAACCAACTCCCACCTGGGAGAAAAGCTTTACCTCTCCGCGGTGAATCTTGGCGACATGCTTGACGATGCTAAGACCAAGGCCCGTACCACCGGTTTCTCTTGACCTCGAAGGGTCTGCTCGGTAGAAGCGTTCAAAAATTCTCTCCTGATGCTCTGGGGAGATTCCAGAACCTGAGTCAGTGACCGCGATTTCAGCAATCGAGTCTTTAGTGCTGCAGCCAATTCCAACACTGGTTCCCTGATCCGAGTAGCTGATGGCATTTTCAACAAGATTCTTAACCGCGGTGATCAACATTTCTTTGTTTCCAAAAACTTCAAGTGGTGGAGCTTGTTCGGTAACCAATCTAATTTTTCTATTTGCCGCAAGCTGTTCGTTTCGATCAATTGCCTCAGCAACAACCTCATTGAGATCAATTAACTCTGCGTCAGCAATTATCTCTTCAGATTGGAGCCTAGAAAGCTTGATGATGTCTTGAACCAAAAAAGTAAGTCTGCTGGATTCCTTGTTCAAGCTGGATGCAAACTTCGCAACAGCAGCACGATCGTCTCCAGCTTCTTGAATGGCTTCTGAAAGCAGCGCAATTGCACCGATAGGTGTTTTCAATTCGTGCGAGATGTTTTCTATAAAGTCACGCCTTGTTTTGTCTAATCGAATGTCGCTGCCACGATCCTCCAAAACCAAAACCACGTAGTCGCCCTCAACTAACTTCGCCTTTGCTGCAACGGACACCTTTTCCTTAGCTAGGCCCACTCGCAATATTCCTTCGAAGGATTCAATTTCTGATCCAGACCTGGCGCGTTGAGTAAGTTCAATAAGCTCACCGTGAACAAGCAGTCCCCGGGAGACCAGACCGTAAGATTCAGCCCAACTGTTAGTCCCAACTACCTTGTTTGAACCTTCGACGACAATTCCTACGGAACCCATTAGCTCCAGAACTTCCGCAACAAGATCCGGAATGGATAGCTTCGATTCATTGGACTTTGACGAACGCCTGCTAATAATCCAGCCGAGCGCGGTTCCTAGAATCAGAATCAGCACACCGCCGAGAATGATTGCCGCAAGACCCAATGTGTTCACATTGTTAACCATATGACCCGCGAAAGCGCTCAAAGTGCCAAAAACCACGAAAATAGAGGTAATTTTGAACTAGGTTTGGTGTTTATTTGGCTCCCGTTAACCAACGGGTGGGATATTCACTAAGTAAATCAAAGAAGGGAAACATCGATGCGCGAGGTATTCCAAAGTGAACTGCTGGAGGTTCAGGAGCGCCTAGTCGACATTTCTCGTTCCGTAGTCACAATCCTTGAAAAAGCTACAGACGCTTTCCTAACCAACAACGTTTCCCAGGCCGATCAGGCCCTTGAGATTTCGGACGCTAATGAGGATAAGGCTCTGGCTCTGGATGAACTTGTCATCAAGATCTTGGCCCGCCAGTCCCCTGTAGCCAGAGACCTGAGAGTGTTGGTGTCTGCTCTGCGAATCAGCGCAAGCTTAGAGCGCATGGGCGCTCTGGCCTGCCATCTAGCTTCCATAGCCCGTTACCGCTTTCCGGGTTCTGCTGTTCCTGACTCTCTAAGGAAGACTTTCGAAGAGATGAGCGCAATGGATATACAGCTAGCAAAGAAACTTACAGAGGTTCTGCAGAATGCAGACGTCGATTTGGCTAGAGCTATTCAAGCTGAAGACGAGAGAGTTGACGAGCTGCACCGCAGCGTCTTTGAAGTTGTCCTATCAGACAGCTGGAAAGAAAATGCAATGTTTACAGTTGACGTGACATTGGCAAGCCGCTACTTCGAGCGTTTTGCTGACCACGTGGTTGAGATTTCCAGCAAGGTAACTTACCTAACCACCGGTGAGTGGCACGAGACCGAATAGTTCTTTACTTTTTGCCTTGATTGGCGACGGCTGCTTGTCCAGCTGCTGCAGCGGCAGGATCTAGATATTCTCCGCCTTTGACTATTGGCTTGAAATCAGCACTCAGTTTGTATACCAAAGGCATACCGGTTGGAATGTTTAACTCCGCGATGTCCTCATCGGAAACCCCATCAAGTAGCTTCACAAATGCCCGTAGCGAGTTTCCGTGCGCGGTGACCAACACTGTCTTTCCTGAACTTAGGTCTGATTTGATTTCTTCCCAGATCGGAAGAAATCTAACCAAAACGTCTTTTAGGCATTCGGTGCGAGGAAGATCGCTACCTAGATTTTGGTAACGCTTATCGCCTGCTTGTGAGTACTGGTCCCCGTCCTCTATTGGCGGTGGTGGAACATCAAAGCTTCTGCGCCACAGCTGGAATTGCTCAGGGCCATAAGCCTCCAAAGTCTGGGCTTTGTCCTTGCCCTGCAGAGCTCCGTAGTGACGCTCGTTTAGTCTCCAGGAGCGCCTAACGTCAATCCAGCCGCGGTCCGCGGTATCCAAGGCAATGTTTGCAGTGTTGATGGCCCGCTTCAGTAAAGAGGTATAAAGAAGGTCTGGCTCTAGACCCGATTCGGCTAATAGCTCTCCTGCCCTTTTGGCTTCTTGCCTGCCCTGGTCACTGAGGTCAACATCTACCCACCCGGTGAATAAGTTCTTCTGATTCCAGGTGCTGTTACCGTGGCGAAGAAGTATGAGGGTGTGTTGAGTAGTCATTATTCTCCAAGTTTAGGCGCTTTGCTTGCGCCACCTAGTTTGAGGCGAGGAAGTTTGGGAACCTCAACCACCTTACCGGCTGACTGCGGAACAATGATCTCCTGGGTGGCCGCGATCATTCCCCCGCTGGAGCTAACTTCTAGGGAGGCACCCTCGGCTACCGAACGAGAAATAACCGCCAAGGCTATAGGTCCCATTTCAAAATGCTGCGCTGCTGAGGTTACCTTTCCAACAACTTTGTCTTCACCAGACACTCGAACCTCATCGCCAACATCCGGCAGCGAATGCTCAGAGCCATCGAGGTGCAAGAAGGTAAGTCTTCTTGGCGGGTGACCTAGGTTGTGAACTTTAGCTACCGATTCTTGACCTCGATAACAACCCTTAGACAAGTGCACAGCGGTTGATAACAAATCCAACTCATGAGGCAGTGACTTCTCGTCAATTTCGTATGCGGCAAGAGGGCGTCCCGCAGCTACACGAAGAGCGTCAGCAGCCATGGTTCCAGCAAGGCTGCCCGTAGACAACAAATGATCTAACTGGCTCGCTTCAACAAGATGTTCGAACCACGAGTAGTTCACTTCCCTAGTCGAGTATCGATACCCACCGGGAGTGACACCTGGCCATCCGTCTTTCCAAACCAAAGGTTGAGAATTGGAAACGTAAGCCAGCTGTGGCTTTGGCTTGGTGGTACCCACAAGAGCAAACTCAGCGGAGCGATCAGCAAGCTCAACTTTCATTCGAAACACCATCTTGCTAAGCCAGGAAAGCAGTGCTTCGGTGTTTTCTTGATTCACCATCAACCAACTGGTTTCGCCATCATCAATGATCTTGATCAGTTGTTCGATGTGACCCTGCGGGTCAAGTAGCAATGCTTCGGCGGATTCGCCAGGCTTTAGGTTCTTGAGATTTTGACTGAGAAGTGAATGCAACCAAGTCAATCGATCAACACCAGAAACGCAAATAATCCCGACCGGATCCATTAGGCACACCGAATCACCTTCGAACAGAGCGCGCTGCTCGATCATTGGATTACCGTAGTGCTGTTTTACTTGCAACTACTTTGCCCTTTCGAGTCTGGCTGAAGCGTGGGAGGCCATTGGGTTTCCAAGGGCTGCAATATCCCAGACCCATAGCAGCGCACCTTCGACAAGGCCAAACATGCGAGTTGCTGCTCGATAGTCTTTTGACGACTGTGATCTCAAAACCGCATCGGTTGCAAGATCTACTCGAGCGCCCTTGATTTGACCGATGTATAGCTCGCTAATGCCACTCGGGTGCAAAATAGACGCTTCAATGTCAAAGCCACCGTCTTTGTTCCGAAGAGTCTCCAGTTGCTCGTGCGTGGTGATCAATTTCTCTCCAGTTCCTGGAAGAAGCCCTGGTCCGTGATCGGAAGACTCTGGAGTCTTTGCCAATCGCCAAAAGCCAACTTCGGTTGGTAGTGAAGTTCCGTCGCTCAAGGTCGATTTTGAGACATAGCCCAAGACAGATTGATTGTCGTAGGAAAACTCCACAGATTGAGTAAATTCCTGATCGGCTCTGTCAGGGTTGTGAGTGTAGGAGATTACTCCTGAACCGGACCACTTTCCTACCAGGAAGGCGAAGGGGGTTAGTTCCAGGGGTAAGCCCTCTGGCACAACCAACAACTATTTTTGTCCTTTAAATAATTTGTATAGAACCAAAATAGAAACCGAACCTATGGCCAAAGCTGCCAAAACCAAAAGGCCAGTGAAAAAGATTTCAAGTGCAAGCATGCTTCTAGTCTAACTTGCCAAAAACACGTAGGCAGTAGCGATGGCCAGGATTAGATAGCTTCCGCCGCCCACGTAAACGAGTTTGCGAACAATGCCCTCGGGCTTGGCCCTAAACAGGTGGTACAGCGAGACCAAAGCAACCGAGCCGGCAAGGATTGTGCCAAACCACTCTGGGGCCGTGAGGGCAACCTGGGATGCGATTGCCCAAATAGCTAGCACGGTAACAACTACCCAGATGCTTAGGATTTGACCCCACTGTTTGGACATATCTCAATCATGCCTTAGCCACCTGCCGTGCGGGCTAAACTTGGCACAAAGATTTGAGGTATGAGATGGCACAGCTACTGGTTTTGACCTCAGCGTCAGAACAAGTTGCCCTGCCTGCCCTCTCTCTTCTCAGTCATCGAGTTAGATACATTACCGCGGAACCGGCGAGTCTGGTCCGTGCCCCAGAGCATGACCTAGTTTTTCTGGATGCTAGAAAAGACCTTGCTTCAGCAAAAGCCATGGCGCGAGTTCTTATCTCAACTGGAATCTCCACACCGCTGATTGTTGTTTTGGCTGAGGGTGGCCTTGCTGCGATGAATAACGAGTGGGGCTCGAATGACATAATTCTTGACTCCGCAGGTCCAGCGGAAGTTGAAGCACGTATTCGACTTGCAATAGCAAAGTATCGTGCAGAAAAAGATGTCAACACAATCAATGCGTCTGGTGTAGTAATCGATGAGTCAAGCTACTCGGCAAAAGTTCATGGCAAGCCCCTTGATTTGACCTATAAAGAATTTGAATTGTTGAAATTTCTTGCTCAGCACCCAGGTAGAGTTTTTTCAAGAGATCAGCTATTGAGTGAGGTCTGGGGTTATGACTACTTCGGTGGAAGTAGAACAGTTGATGTCCATATTCGAAGGCTTCGGGCCAAATTGGGAGACCTTGAAGGGCTCATTTCCACTGTTCGAAATGTTGGATACCGCTTTAACCCAACAGATTCGGACCTGGTAGACGCTTAGTTCAAAAAGATTTAACCAACTGGACAGCTAGCCGTGTCAATATTGGTTTATGTCCGAAGAAACCATGGCTATTACCCTGCCTGCCTCACCCGATGGTCTGGCGCCCGATCGCTACCTGGATCGTGAGCTCAGCTGGCTAGCATTTAACCGTCGCGTTCTAGAAATGGCCGAGGATAGTTCTATTCCACTTCTTGAGCGAGTAAATTACCTAAGCATTTTTGCCTCCAACATGGATGAGTTCTTCATGGTCCGAGTCGCAGGCCTTCAGCGTCGACTAGCAACAGGGCTTGCAGTTAGAAGCCCATCTGGTTTATCTCCAAAAGAAGTTTTGAGCAGCATTTCTAAAGAAGCTCATGAATTGCAACTTCGCCACGCACACCTATTTCTTGACGTTATTGAGCCTGAGCTTGAGCAAAACGGGATTCATCTAGTTCGCTGGCCAGAACTCAGAGACGACGAAAAGCAGCATCTTCAGAGCTTTTTTGAAGATCACATTTTTCCAGTTCTAACCCCACTAGCAGTGGACCCAGCTCATCCATTTCCATACATCTCAGGTCTCTCGCTAAACCTTGCAGTTGTTCTAAAAAAGGCCGAAAGTCCGGGAGAACACTTTGCGAGAGTAAAGGTGCCGCCCCTTCTTCCAAGGTTTGTGTTGATTCCAGCCAAAGATGACACCTTAGAGGTGCGCTACGTTCCGCTCGAAGATGTAATCGGTGAATATATCTCTTTGTTGTTTCCTGGAATGGAAGTAGTTCAGCACCATAACTTCCGAGTGACCAGGAACGAAGATTTAGACGTAGACGAGGACGAGGGAGAAAACCTGCTACTAGCTTTGGAAAAAGAGTTGCTTCGAAGAAGATTCGGTCCTCCTGTTCGACTTGAAATTGCTGATGACATGAACCCGCAAGTGCTTGAGCTGCTTGTTAGAGAGCTGGATATTTCAAACCAGGATGTTTACACCTTGCCATCGCCACTGGATCTAACCGGATTGCAGGACATTGCATCACTACCTAGGCCTGAACTTCGCAATCGACCACATCAGGTTCTAACCAATAGACACCTTCGTCCCAGAGACGACGAAGAACTGGATATCTTCAGTGTTCTAAAAAAGCGTGAGCTTTTGGTGCATCACCCCTATGAGTCTTTTTCCACCAGCGTGCAGGAATTTTTGGAGCAGGCATCACAAGATCCGGATGTGTTGGCTATAAAGCAGACCCTTTACAGAACTTCTGGTGATTCCCCTGTTGTTGACGCTCTGATTCAGGCTGCTCAGGCTGGCAAGCAGGTATTGGCGCTCGTTGAGATCAAGGCACGCTTTGACGAACAGAACAACATCACTTGGGCTAGAAAACTTGAGCAAGCGGGAGTTCACGTTGTTTATGGAATGGTTGGTCTGAAGACTCACTGCAAGCTTGCACTCGTAATCAGGCAAGAAGCTGGCCAGCTAGTTCGCTACTGTCACATCGGAACCGGAAACTACAACCCAAAAACTGCAAGGGTGTACGAGGATTTTGGGTTACTAACTTCTAGGGAAGAAGTTGGTGAGGATCTCACCAAGTTGTTCAATCACCTCTCGGGCTACGCTCCAGAGGCAAAGTTCAAGACCTTGCTCGTTTCACCGGTTGGAGTAAGAGAAGGTCTAACAGAGCTCATTGACCAGGAAATTGGTCACCATGCTGCTGGCAAAAAGTCAGGAATTGACATCAAGGTAAACGCACTTGTTGACGAAGGCATTATCGACTCGCTTTATCGAGCATCTCGCGCCGGTGTTCCAGTTCGCGTCTTGGTTCGAGGTATGTGTGCTCTGAAGCCAGGAGTAAAGGGTTTATCTGAAAACATTCGAGTTCGTTCAATCTTGGGCCGTTACCTTGAGCACAGCCGCGTCTTTAGTTTTGAAGGTGGCGGAGATCCCAAGATTTTCATTGGTTCTGCTGACATGATGCATCGAAACCTAGATCGTCGTGTTGAGGTTCTAGTTCGTCTAATCGAGCCGGAGCATATCGACCGCACTCGAACAATGTTCGCATTAGCAATGGCCGATGACATGGCTGGCTGGGATCTAAATGCAAGCAGCAGCTGGGACAGAAAACAATTCAATGACTCGGGTGTCGCACTAGGTGATTTCCAAGACGCTGTGATGCGTTCCATAACCGCACGTCAGGTTAGCTAGTTTCGTGGAGGTTTACGCTGCGGGAGCAGTTTGCTGGCGCGAGGAAAAGAGCAGTCTCTTGGTTGCCCTTGTTCATCGAGTTAGGTACAAGGACTGGACGTTTCCCAAAGGGAAAGTAGACCCCGGCGAGACACTGGCCGAAACTGCTGTCCGCGAAATCAAGGAAGAAACTGGGCTAAAGATAAAGCTCGGTGTTCCACTGCAGACAATGACCTACCCACTCGATAAATCCAAGAACAAAATAGTGCACTACTGGGCAGCCAGAGTCAGTGATAAAACTCTTGCAAGCTCTAAGTTCAAACCCAATGATGAAATCTCTGAGGTTGTATGGGTAAAAGCCGATGAAGCTTTTTCCAAACTGAGCTACGTCCACGATCGGGAGCTACTGCAAGAGCTTTTAGAGCTCAGAAAAAGCGGAATGCTCAAGACAAAGCCGCTAATCATTCTCAGGCATGCTGCCGCCACACCGAGAGCTGACTACGTGGGTGAGGATGGCAAGAGACCGCTTCTTCCGGACGGTAAAAAGCAAGCCAAAGAATTGATACGACTATTGAGTGCTTATGGACCAAAAAGGGTGTTTACAAGTCCTTGGACAAGGTGCCGCGACACAATAGGTCCCTACGCCAAAGCCCACCGATACAAGCTCATCGAGCGAGGCGAGCTTTCAGAAATGGGAAACGCAAAAGGCCCAGCAAGAACTGCCAAGGTTGCTAAGCGGTTATTCCAAGATGCGAGATCGTCGGTGCTCTGCACGCACCGCCCTACATTGCCAACAATTACAGAGGTTTTGGCAAGCTACGCGGAGCCTGCTTTAGCTAAATTGATTCTCGAGGCCAAGACCTTGAAGCCAGCGGAGTTTGTAGTTCTTCACCTAACAACATCTGGGAAAAAGCCAAGACTTGTTGCTGTTGAGCACCAGAGTCTTTCCGAACGCCTCTAACCAAACCTTCCGGAGACGTAGTCCTCAGTCTGTTTTTCCTTGGGGTTTGAAAAGATGTTGTCTGTTCTGTCATACTCAATTAATTTTCCGGGAAGTCCAGTGTCTGCGATTGTGAAAAACGCTGTCATGTCTGAAATTCTTGAGGCTTGCTGCATGTTGTGAGTTACGATCACGACAGTGAATTTCTCTTTTAGCTCAATAGCTAAATCTTCGATAGCAGCTGTGGAGATCGGGTCCAAAGCACTTGTCGGTTCGTCCATCAAAATTACTTCAGGTTCAACCGCGATTGCCCTCGCGATACAGAGTCTTTGCTGCTGACCACCAGAAAGGCTTGAACCCGGTCTATCAAGTCGATCTTTTACTTCATTCCAAAGGTTCGCGCCCTTAAGTGCCTTCTCGGCTAGAGCGTCGGCATCCGATTTTGACATTTTGTTGTTGTTGAGGCGATAACCAGACAAGACATTTTCTTTGATGGTCATCGTTGGAAAGGGGTTTGGTCTTTGAAATACCATTCCGACTTGGCGTCTGACTTTTACAGGGTCAACGGAGGGTGAATAGATATCCTCACCGTTCATGGTCAGGTTACCCTTCACATAAGCACCTGGGATAACTTCGTGCATGCGATTCAGGGTTCGAATTAGGGTCGATTTTCCACATCCAGAGGGGCCGATGAAGGCAGTGATGGAGTTGGGTTCGATCACCATGTTGATGTCCTCTACGGCAAGAAAGCTGCCGTAGTAGACATTGAGTGAGCTTAGCTCTATTCGCATTGACATGGTGTTATCCCTTCGGTGAGAAGTACTTGGAGACTAGGCGGGCAATAATGTTCAAAATCATGACGATAAGCATCAAAACCAGGGCACCGGTCCAGGCTCTATCAATATAGGTCTGAGCGTCGGCGCCTTGATTTGCGTACGAGGTATAAACAAACACTGGCAGAGTCATCATTCGCTCGTCAAAAGGATTGAAGTTTGTAGAAGCGGTAAAGCCGGCAATGATCAAAAGTGGTGCAGTTTCCCCAATGATTCGAGCAATTGCAATCATTACACCAGTAGCGATTCCAGCTAAGGCAGTCGGTAGCACTACCTTGGTTACAGTGAGCCACTTCGGCACTCCTAGTGCGTAAGAAGCCTCGCGTAATTCATTTGGGACAATCTTGAGCATTTCTTCAGTGGCACGGATAACTACAGGAATCATCAGAACGCTAAGGGCAATCGCTCCACCGACTCCCATGCGGACTCCTGGGCCAAAAATAAGTACGAATGCAGCGTATGCAAATAGCCCCGCAACAATTGAAGGGATTCCTGTCATCACATCGACAAAGAATGTTACTGCCCTGGCTAAAGCTCCTCGCCCATATTCGACCAGGTAAATCGCCGTCATGATGCCGATTGGCACCGAAATTAAAGTGGCAAGTCCCGTGATCTCGAGAGTTCCGATAATTGCGTGGTAGGCACCACCTCCGGCCCCAACGACGTTACGCATCGAGAACGTGAAGAACTCCATATCAAATCTGGCAGCTCCACGCTCAACCACGGTCCAGGCTAAAGATATCAAGGGAATTACAGCAAGAGCAAATGCCCCGGTGACCAAAATTGTTACGAGTCGATCCGCCGATTTACGCTGGCCTTCAATAATTCTCGAAGCAAGGTAGAAGCCAATCGAGTAAGTGATGACGGCAACCAGCGCAACTGCAAAAAGATTTAGCTGTGTGGCCTCTGGGTTTGAACTTGCAAGTGCTGAGTTGATCGAGAAAGACGCCAGAATGGCAACTGCGAGCAAGGTCGGAGCCAGCCATTTAGGAAGACTGCGGCTTCCCTGAAAGTTCTGCGTTACCGAAGCTGTAGTCATCAGTTGGCACCGGAGAATTCACTGCGACGGGAGATTACCCAACGGGCAAGCATGTTTATAGCCATTGTTATTGCAAAGAGCACCAAGCCAGTGGCAATCAACAAGCTGGTGTAGGTTCCAGAAGATTCTGGGAACTGAAGTGCAATGTTTGCAGCGATGGTATTGGGGTTCGTGGAGGTGAGAAGCGCAAAGGTAAAAACTCCAGAACCAGACAGAACCAGCGCTACAGCCATTGTTTCGCCTAAAGCACGCCCAAGACCAAGCATCGCGGAAGAGATAATTCCTGCTTTGCCAAACGGTAGAACAGCCATCTTGATTACTTCCCAACGTGTAGCGCCAAGAGCCAACGCTGCTTCTTCATGCAGTCTAGGAGTTTGAAGAAAAATCTCTCTGATCAAAGCAGCCATAATCGGCAAGATCATAATCGCAAGAACAATACCAACAGTCATCATCGTTCTTCCAGTTGCAGAAACTGGACCCACAAAAAAAGGCATCCAACCTAGATTTTCATTGAGCCAAAGATAGCTCGGGTTCAAAAATGGTGCGAGAACTAAAATTCCCCAAAGTCCATAGACAACCGAAGGAATTGCCGCCAATAAGTCAATTGAGTATCCAAGGAACTGTGAAACTCTCCGGGGCGCAAAGTGAGAAATGTATAAAGCAATTCCAATTGCTAAAGGCGTTGCAATTAGCAGTGCAATAAGGGATGCGAGGACGGTTCCGAAAAGAAATGGTGCCACGTAAGCAAAAAAGCCATCGGGGGCTGCATCTTGCTGCGACAAAAATGCTGGGAGCGATTCAGCAAACAAGAAAATTGCGACCGCGGCAAGTATCACCAGGATCGTAACCCCAGAGCTCAATGCAAGGTTAGAAAAAACTAGGTCACCAATACGACGTTTCACAGCTGGAGCTTGTGATGACATCATTCTCCTCGTCAGATTGGTGATTCAAGACGGATTTTTGCTCGAAGCCCGGCTCAGCCGTAAGGCTGGGCCGGGCTTCGAGTTGATTCTATTACTACTTGATAGCGTCGATAATTGCTTGGGCCTTCTCGCGCAAGCTGTTGCTAATTGGTGCTACACCTCCGGCAGATGCCGCGGTAGCCTGGCCCTGCTCAGAGATAATGTAGGAAGCATATGCCTTCACTAGTGTGGCGACTTCTGCATCTAGGTACTCGTTGCAACCAGTGAGGTATGACACTAGAACGATTGGGTATACCCCTGACTCGGTAGTGTCACGTGCAATCTTGTAGGCCAAGTCGTAAGACTCTCTGCCTTCAACTGGGGAGGAAGCTTCGATAACCTTCGAAGCTGCTTCTGCGCTGTATGAAACGTAGCCTTCTCCAACCTTGATCGCAACAGTTCCAAGGTCTCCTGCCTTCGAAGCGTCTGCGTAACCGATTGCTCCGTTACCAGCCTTGACAGCGTCAACAACTCCAGAAGTACCCTTTGCTCCTTCGCCACCATACTCGGTTGGCCAGGTCTCAATTGCTCCAACTGTCCAAATGGTTTCAGCTGTCTTGCTTAGGTAGTCAGTGAAGTTCTTAGTAGTTCCAGAATCATCAGAGCGGTGAACCGCAGTGATGCTTAGCTCAGGTAGTTCCAAGTCAGGGTTCTGAGACACAATTGCGTCATCGTTCCACATGGTGATCTCGCCTGCGAAGATTCCAGCAACAGTTGCTGCATCTAGGTTCAAGCTGTCGACACCATCCAAGTTGAAGATAACTGCAATTGGAGAGATCCAGACGGGGAATTCCCAAGGCTTGGTGCCTGGAGCACAAGCTGCAAACTCGCCAGCAAGTTCTTCATCTTTCCAGTAAGAGTCAGTTCCAGCGAAAACAACTCCTCCCGCAGCAAATGATTCACGTCCAGCTCCGGAACCTGATGGGTCGTAGTTTACGGTTACCCCGCCGTTAAGGGTCTGAAACTCTGCAATCCAGGCTTCTTGACCGCTTCCCATTGAAGACGCACCGGAGCCGCTAATTGTTCCACTTAGGGAAGACTCGGCACCAGTAGTTTCTTCATTTGCTGCACCTGCACAGCCACTCAAAACTAGAGCGCTAGCTCCAGCAATAGCTGCCAGTTTGATTAATCGTGACATGTAGTACCTTTCATAAGATGTCGGGTTGACAGACACCAAGTTAACTTGACCCCCCAAACAGGGGTTGTCTTGAAGGTGAACGAACGGGAAACTCTTTTCATACATTTTGCCCAGATTCCTTGATAGCTGGCGGATTCAGCCCCGCCATGCAACTTGGATAAACTTTGAGGACTATGAAGCTTAAGTCCTGGGCAGTAATTGCACTGGTTTTTGTGGCGGTTGTCTGGGGCGCCGGGTTTGTGCTCATGAAAGACGCCATAAACGACCAGCCGGTATTCGACTTCCTGGCAACTAGGTTCACACTGGCAACTCTTGTCATGGTTGCCATTCGGCCTCAGGTATTATCGGCCATCAATAAGAAGACCCTTCTACGAGGTTCAATTCTTGGTGTGATGCTCGGCCTTGCCTACATCACCCAAACAATCGGTCTCGATCTGACCACCGCCGCTATCACCGGCTTTTTGACTGGTTTGTATGTTGTCTTCACCCCACTTCTTTTCTGGTTTGTTTTCAAAAAGAAAGTAGAGAAGAAAGTAATCGTCGGCACCACGCTAGCGCTAACCGCATTGCTATTCATTTCCTTCAACGGGATCTCTTTTGATCCAGGTCAGGTGTGGCTAATTGCTTGCGCGCTATTGTTTGCAGGACACATCATCGGGCTTAGCTTCTGGAGTAATGCCAAAGACATTTACCCACTAACCGTTATTCAATTGGGCGCGGGGTCGGTTGTCTGCTGGATGGGTGCTGCACCAGATGGCTACCAGCCACCACCGAATGCTTTTGTTTGGGGAACCGTTGTATTCACCGCAGTGTTCGCAACAGCAATTGCATTTCTAATTCAAACCTGGGCTCAGTCAATCATGGACCCTTCCAGAGTGGCAATCATATTGACCGGCGAGATTGTCTTTGCAGCTGCTATTGCAGTTGCTGTTGGGCAAGAAGTTCTATCACTGCGCACCGTAATCGGCGGAGTTTTGATTGTGTTAGCGATGCTGATTGTTGAATGGCCCGATAAGAAGAGCAAGAGTCCTTTAGACCAGCCCCACTTCACCTAAAGCTTTGCTAGCCTTTGGCCATGGCAATCTTGGCTATCGATGCTGGCACAACAGGCGTTACAGTCCAGGTTGTCTCGACCAAAGGGAAAGTCCTAGCCAGGAGTTACCGAGAGTTTCTCCAGTACTTTCCAGAACCAGGACTGGTTGAGCACGAGCCCGAAGAAATCTGGCAGGCAACCCTGGCGGCAGCCAGTGAGGCTATCTCCCAAACCACAGAGTCACTTGTTGCAATCGGCATCACAAACCAGCGTGAAACAGTAGTGCTCTGGGACAGCAAAAATTTGCGATCTCCTCGCAAGGCCATTGTCTGGCAAGACCGCAGAACTGCTGATCTTGTTGCCAAGCTCAAAGCTCAGGGGCTTGAGGACCAGATACAAAACATCTCGGGCTTGAAACTTGATCCGTATTTTTCTAGCAGCAAGCTACTTTGGCTCTCGCAAAATGAAAAAACTATCTGGGGTGATGTAGTTTCAGGGCAAGTCAAAATCGGCACAGTGGATTCCTATCTGGTTGCGAGAATGACCAGTGGCCTAAGCCACATCACAGACGCCAGTAATGCCTCAAGAACTCAGTTGATGGATATCAGAACTGGTAACTGGAGCAAAGAGTTGCTGGAGATATTCCACGTGCCAGTTAGCGCTTTGCCCAGTATTGTTCCTAGCTATGGATTGTTGGCAACCACCGACCCGGCGAGTTTTTTGAACCTAGAGCTTCCGATAACGGGAATTGCAGGAGACCAGCAAGCTGCGCTATTTGGACAAACAGCTTTTGAGGTAGGCGAAAGTAAATGCACTTACGGCACTGGAGCATTCATGCTCACCAACACTGGTTCTAAAGTTGTCCAAAGCAGAAATAACTTACTCACAACTATTGCTTGGCAAGAGCCAAATGGAGACATCACTTACGCTCTCGAGGGGTCAGTGTTTATTGCAGGAGCCGCAGTTCAGTGGCTACGGGATGGCCTTGGGGTAATAGAGAGCGCCAATGAAATTGAGGAGCTTGCGTTGCAGGTGCCAGATAGTGGCGGAGTTGTGTTTGTTCCGGCCCTAACTGGACTTGGGGCTCCGCACTGGAATCCCGATGCTAAGGGCACGATTCTGGGCATCACCCGTGGCACAACAAAGCATCACCTAGCGCGGGCCACTCTGGATGCAATTGCTTTTCAGGTTAGAGATTTGGTAACAGCTATCTCAGCCGATACCAACGTTGAGCCCAAAGGGCTTCGGGTTGATGGCGGAGCGGCAAGAAACAACTTACTTATGCAGCTTCAAGCCAATTGTCTCGGTGTTCCCGTTATAAGAGGTAAAGATCTCGAATCCACAGCCCTAGGGGCCGCATTCCTGGCAGGCATTGGGGTTGGAGTGTGGAGCACCAAAGAGGAACTAAGAAACGTTTTCGAACTCGAGAGAACGTTTAACCCTGAACCCTTTGATGAGCAAATCTTCGCAAGCTGGAGCGAAGCAGTGAAGCTAAGCTCCAACTGGAAGTAATCGGATAAATCCCATTGTTGCTACAATTAGGGGACGCTTTGGCGTCGCTAGGGCCTCTAGCTCAGTTGGTTAGAGCAACGGACTTTTAATCCGTGGGTCGTCGGTTCGATCCCGACGGGGCCTACAAGAAATATTCATTCAAGTATCTACGAACAAAACATGGCTTGTGGAAGTAAATAAACTTCAGACATGACTTACCCTCTCCTGACTCCTCGCCTAAGCATTGAACCCTTGAAGCGTTCAGACTTAGACACCTTTGTTAACTACAGACAAGACGCTGAGATTGCACGGTTTCAGAGTTGGGACACCACATACTCTGCTGAGCAAGCAGTTGAGCTGATCGAGTCTCAGACTGGAGTAATGCTTCCCGACGAAGGACAGTGGCTACAACTAGGCATCCACCACCAAATTAGCGGCGAGCTTGTTGGAGACTTAGCCCTTCATTTGGTATCCGAGAGTCAATCCGTTTTTGAGCTTGGCTTCACAATTGCAAGTCAGCACCAAGGTAAGGGTTTTGCGAGCGAGGCTGCATCAAGGCTCATGAGCTATTTATTCTCGGAAGCAGGAGCCGAGAAAATTGTCGCACACACCGACCGTCGCAATGCAGCTTCAATAAGGTTGCTGCTTAGCCTTGGCTTTAAATTTCATCCAGAAAAAAGTTGGACTGAAGACTTCAAAAATGAAATTGTTACGGTTGATTACTTTGATTGCTTTTCGCAATCAGAATCGAGCCGCTAGGAGTTCTTTTTGTTGGCAGCTTTCGCCTGCTTGTCGAGGCGCTTTTCCTTTAGGTTCTTGGCAGGGGCCTTCTTGTTGTTCTTCTGTGGTTTCTGTTCTTTCTGAGCCATTTTTTCCTCTTCTCGCTGGGGTTTCTGATCTAGTGCAAAGCTATCGGATGCTGTTTTTTCTCTGCCCGATATATATAACAATAACTACTGCCGAGACATAAAGTGCTTGACTCACAGCAACGACTCTTTCCCAGACCCCAACATTCGTGGTGTTTGGGTCCGTCCAGCTGCTAAGGAACCAGAGCGCTAGGGCTGTTTGCAGTGCTGTGCCGATGATGGCCGCTGGAGGCTTGAGAATCCAGGGAGCGTCCTTCCGGGTCCTCATGGCAAATAGGTGCCAGCCTGCGGACAAAACAAATGATGCAATTGCGAAGACCCGATGCCAAAACGAGTAACCAATAAGCGGGGTCGGGAAGATCGTAAGCCCGAAGGTGCAAATCGCAGCTAGGAAAAGTGCGATCCTTCCCGGCATTGCAAATGTCTTTGCATAGATGGCTGCGATTAGGGTCAGCACTCCCCCAAGGACGAAGAAGCTGGACATGACTAATTGGACGGGGGATTCGTTGGCAGCCAGATCACTTATTGTTTGGCGAACCGGGTCGTAGCCAACCCAAAGTGCCCCGGCGATGGTCCATCCAAGCACGGACTGAATCGGACCGATGATCGCAGCTATGAATGCTGGTTTCTCAATTGGCTTCATGAGGTGAGCTTACTGGCTTTCGATTTGGGGGCCTAGAATTCAATCGAGTAGGCCCTTCAATTTCAAAGGCGGTGGAGAATGGCAGAAATAGAGCTATCACTGGCTGAAGCCGCCGAAAAGGGCAATGTTAAGGTACTCACCTCCATCTTGGAACTTATGGCTCCTCACGAAATCGCTGAGGAGCTCAACCGACTAGATTCCGTCGAGAGCACTTTGGTATGGCGACTGCTGCCTAAAGACGAAGCTCTGGAAGTATTTGAGGAACTGGACGCTTCTAATCAACAGCAGATTCTTTCAGGTATAAGAGGTCAAACATTTAGAGACCTACTTGAAAGCATGGATCCAGATGATAGAGCCAGGTTGTTGGGTGAGGCTCCAGCAAGTTTCGTGAAGAAAGTTCTCGAAGGACTTAGTCCTAAAGAGCGCAAGATGACTGCGGAGCTATTGGGTTACCCGGAAGAAACCGTTGGTCGTTACATGTCACCGGAGGTCATTGCGGTTGCAGAAACTAGCTCAGTTGGCGAAGTTCTTGACATCATTCGCCGCAAGGGCAACTCCGCCGAGACTGTTTCAGTTCTAGCGGTCGTTGACAGGCAAAGAAAATTCATTGGATCAGTTAACCTCACAGATGTTGTGATGGCAGAAACTGAATCCATAATCAGCGAGATAGCCGATCCTGATGCCTCTACTGCATTGGTCACTGATGATGCTGAAGCAGCAGCAAGGCTGCTGCAGGATACAAATGATCTAGCCCTTATGGTTTTGGATACTGAACAGCGCGTGGTTGGAATATTCACGGTCGACGACGCCATCGACATTATTGAAGAAGCAAACAGCGAGGACTTCGCGCGCCAGTCTGCAGCACTACCAAGCTCTGGCCACTACCTCTCTGGAAAAGTTTTCAATCTCGCGAGGCTACGAATTGTTTGGTTGATGTTCCTGATTATTGCCGCCACCCTTACGGTTTCGGTGCTACAAGTGTTTGAAGGCTCACTAGAGAAGTTCACAGCTTTGGCCCTATTTATGCCGATGCTAATTGGAGCTGGTGGCAACGTTGGTTCGCAAGCAGCAACCAGTGCTGTTAGAGCAATTGCTCTTGGTGAAGTCAGACCAAAAGATGTCCTGCGAGTTGCTTGGAGAGAGTCACGAGTTGGACTGCTTCTTGGATTAGGTCTTGGAGTTGTGGGGCTTGCCGCCGGATGGTTTGCGGCAAGCTGGCAGGTTGGAGTCACCGTTGCTATGGCAATTGTTGTTGTTTGCATGTGGGCAGCCACCGTTGGATCCGTGCTACCGCTTGGAGCGCAAGCTTTGAAGATTGACCCAGCTGTTATATCGGCGCCTATGGTTACAACCTTGGTGGATGCTACTGGGCTAGTTATTTACTTCTTGATTGCCGGAGCAATTCTAGGAGTCTAGGGTCTGCTGACTGTTTCTAGATCCAGCGTGAGGCTTGATACTCGGCAAATACTTTTCTGACTGTTCCTGACCGGCCACGAATAACAATTGACTCGGTAAAGATCATGTCGCCTTTTTTCCTTACTCCAGATAGCAAGGCTCCGTCTGTGACACCGGTAGCAACAAAGAAGGTGTTATCCGAAGAGACCATCTCGTTCATTTCGTAGACGTAATCGAACTTGAGACCTGCTGCTAAACCGCGTTCTCTTTCAAAATCTTCACGGGGAGCCAAGATCCCTTGCATGAATCCTCCTAGGGCCCGAATGCCGCACGCCGTCACGATTCCCTCAGGAGATCCACCCACTCCCGCGCAAATATCGATTCTCGAGTCTCCGCGAGCTGCCTGTATACCGCCAGCAACGTCACCATCTAGGAGCAACCTGGTCGCCGCACCGGTTTCCCTGATTTGCTGAATGATGTCACCGTTGTATTCGCGATCCAAAACTGCAACCACCATCTCATCAACTGGTTTGCCCGCGGCTTTGGCGTAAGCTCGAACGTTTTCGCCTATTGGAAGACGTATGTCGCAAACACCAACTCCGGCAGGACCTGTCACAAGCTTGTTCATTTTGTATACAGCCGAGGCATCAAGCATTGAGCCTCTGTCCGATACCGCGATTACCGATATGGCATTGTTTCGACCGGCGGCAGTGAGGGATGTTCCATCAATGGGATCTACTGCTATATCTACCTTGGGTCCCTGGCCGTTTCCAACCAGCTCGCCATTGAACAGCATCGGGGCGTTGTCTTTCTCGCCTTCACCGATAACCACCAAACCCTCAAAGTTCACGGTTCCCAGAAAGGCCCTCATGGCATCCACGGCCGCGCCGTCGGATTCATTCTTCTTGCCTTTACCTATAAAGGGGAATGCCCTGATCGCAGCTGCCTCAGTGGCCCGAACCAGCTCCATAGCAAGGTTGCGGTCTGGGTGGAGTACTGGGGACTCGTTCATAAGGTCAGCTTAGCCAGCAACCAAGCGACCTCCCCTCCAGACCTAACTCATTTCAGTCCAGGCTAAAAATGCCTAAAAATGGCCAAATATTGGAGATTTTGGCTAAAAATCTTACGTTTTTATGTCGAATATGAGCAGTTTTCAACCCGAGTATTTGCTGAGTGCGGTGATAAGTTGAATTACGTGTAAGTCATGCGAAGAGGCATCGACGATGGATCTCATCAGCGGTGAATCTTTGTAGGTCTTACCTCCATCAGCTGAAAGGAAACAAAATACAAATGAGTGAATCCAATTACCTATTGGTTTACAACATGTTCTCGCTTGGAATTGCGAGCATGCTTTTCACCACCATTTTCCTGATTGTGGCTCGTGAGCGCGTACTGCCTCGCTACCGCATGGCGGTTTTGGTATCTGCATCAGTGACCGGTATCGCTGCCTATCACTACTTCAGAATGTTCGACAGCTTCAACCACGTATTTGGCCCAGAAGCAATTGAAGGTGCCATTTACAACGTTGGCTACCGTTACGTTGACTGGTTCCTAACTGTTCCACTACTACTAGTTGAGACCGTTGCGGTTCTTGCTCTAGCTAAGTCAATGCAGTCCGCTCTACTAGTTCGCCTAGTGCCAGCAGCCGCTTTGATGATTGCTTTGGGTTACCCAGGCGACGCAGGTCTAGACATTGGTGGAGTTTCAGCTCCAGTTTGGGGTCTACTATCCTCAATTCCATTCGTTTACATCCTTTACGTATTGTTCATCGAGCTTGGTAAGTCTCTTTCCAAGCAGTCCAAGCAGGTTCAGAGAAGAATCAAGGAACTACGCCTTCTTCTTCTTGCTACCTGGGGTGTCTACCCACTAGCTTTCATCGCAAACATGAACGCTACTGGATTCGAAGAGCAGGGCTTTGTCCTTCGTGAAACCGGATACACAGTTGCCGACATCTTGGCTAAGTGTCTATTCGGCCTAATGATCTTCTCGATCGCTCGTATGAAGAGCGCCGAGGACGACAAGGCATTCGCAGCATCAGAATTCAAGGGCAAGTAACCCTTAGTTCAAACTAAACAAAAGGCGTCGGGGAACCGGCGCCTTTTGTTTTGCCTTTTTGACTTCGTACTCTTTTAGCTCAGTAGCCTTTTCGAAGTAGTGCTGGCAAGCCCAGCAAGGTGGAAGCGATCCAAATGCTTCTTGGTCGATACGCCAAACCCCAAAGTCCACCGTGAACTGCAGAGAAAGTGTGTAACTCTGTTGTAGTTTGCTTGTTTGTAAAACTTGCTGGATCGTTTAGATCTCTAGCTAGCACCGCTGCCGCAGCAGACTTAGCCACCTTCACCTCAAAAGGCTTCACTCCAAATAGCGGGGCGCCCCTGTAGCTGGCCCTCAGAATTTTGTGCCGAAGAACTGAGTTGGTCCTGGCTGGAGGCGATATTGCGTAGGAGACCTTCACGCCTGAGTAGTGAGCCAAATAGGCTCTCCAGCGCTGAGTCCTTTTTGAAAACGAATAGCTAGGTCCCTGCTGCTGAACCGAAGCGTCAATCAAAGCAAGCTTCTCGCCGTTAGCTCCGTCGTGAAACTTTGGCTTTGCAACTCTGGCCGCGTTGATTAAACCAAGCAGACTGTCTCGAATGATATGAGATGCAGGCCTGGAGCTAAAGTGAGCAATCGCTCGTAAGCCAATTGAGGCAGGTCCTGGGGCAGAATCTGTTGGCGTTGCGAGCCAGCTAAGAGCTACCCTGCTAGGAGAGAATTTCTCCATGGCAACCGCTGCCAAAGATTCTTGAACACCCTGCACTCGAATGTGATCCACGCTTGGTGTGTAGGCATACAAACCTAGAACAAATCTTCTGCTTGGCGTTGGTGAGAGCTTGCCCATCCAACTGGAGATCTCTGCGTAGTGCTCCAAGATGTCTAGCCCTGCGACGGCAGCGATTTCTTCATCGCTCAAGTTTGCAACTGGCTTTGAAACAAGACTTCTTCGAATTGGAACCAACATAGTTCCACCGGTTGACCTTGCCAGGGCAATAAGTTTTTGCCAGCTGTTTGGGTTTGGCCTTGCGACCACGGCGACTGTTCCGCCCCAGCGCAACCAGTTTTCGGTTGGAGCAAACTCAGCCGCTCCTGCAACTGCAAACAGCAAGTCTTGACCTATATCAAGTGATTGATTGCTATCCAGATAGCGGAAGCTTTCAACTAGGCCAGGCTCTGCAAGACCATCAGCTACCCATTCGGTTGCGGCTTGCTCCATTAATCCGGTGAAGCCATCAATTGAGATCTTTTGAATTGGCTGAGTGCCACGAATCTCGATGGTTTCAACTAGGTCTTTATCGAATCCTTCGGCTACGGCCTGCTTTAGGGGAATCCCTGATTCAGTAAATAGACAACTGTGAAACTCTGCCAAGCCCGCCGTTGCTACCTCGGTAGTGTCTTTGACACTGAGACCCTCTTTGATAGCAAGGTCCGCATAGAGCCTTAGGTACCAGGTTCGCCAGTTAGGTGCACCAAGGATGTTTTGCTGAAGCTCTGGAAAGCTCTTTGCGCTAGCAGCTAGAACCCTTCTGGCCAGTTCGGTGGAACGAACTGGCTGATTGGTTACTGGGTCTCTGAATTCAACTGACACGGTAGTAAGCCTATTGCTGATTACGCAATCGATAAATACGGGTTATTGTTGGATAACTTACGGAGGATAGGTCATGACTGAACTAAAGGGCAAAAACATTCTGGTGCTGGGAGCATCCGGCGTATTGGGTTCAACTATTGCGACCCAGCTGGCCAGCCAAGGTGCCACAGTTATGGCCACCTCTTCATCAATCGAGTCTGCAGAGCGAGTTCCCCATGGAGCGAACCCGAGGCTGCTAGTCGATCTAACCAACCAAGAATCAATCAGGGTTCTGATTGATTACCTGATTGATTCTGATGTGAAAATCGACGGCATAGTTAATGCCACTGGTGTAGTAGCTTTTGGAAACTTTGCTGAGCTCGATGCAGCCACTTTGAACAAGCTATTTGCCGTTAACGTAACTGGCCCGATGCAACTGATTCAAGGACTAGTTGGATTACTGAAAACCTCCGCAGCCAGTGGCAATGATCCATTCATCGTGAACATCTCAGGTGTTGTTGCTGAATCCCCGATGGCTGGACTGGCTGCATACTCGGCAAGTAAGTCCGCTTTGTATGCGTTTGGTCAGGCTATTTCCAGAGAACTAAGGCGCGACGGTATTCGAGTTATTGACGCTCGCCCAGGACACACCGAAACTGGTTTGGCAACCAGGGCTATTGCGGGACAGGCACCAGCTTTTCCAGCTGGTCTCACTCCTGAAAGCGTTGCACAAAGGATTGTTACCGCTATCGTGCAGGACGAAAAGGACCTGCCAAGCTCTGCTTTCTAGGCAACCCACGCCTAAATCCAGTTATCGATAAACTTGGGCCGGTGGGCGACATTCCGAAGATATCTACTGACCTGTTTGATGGCAGGCAGATTCACTATTTCTATGACAAAGGCTCGGACCTTCCAAGCACCCGCAAAAAAGACCTGAGAGAAACCGCCTCAAGGCCTCCGCTAGCGGATCTGAAGCATGATCCACTAACTGGTGAGTGGATTGCGGTGGCAGCACACCGTCACACTCGCGCATACATGCCCCCAAGTAACCAGTGCCCACTTTGCCCCGCTACTGACACTTACCTCAGCGAGGTTCCAGACAACTTTGATGTGGCGGTATTTGAAAACAAGAATCCAGCTTTTGGAGAACTACCGGAAGGCTCCTCTCTACCTGTCTTGGAATCAACCAGTGCCATCGCTCTTGGTGAATCTAAGATGGCAATAGGCAGATGCGAGGTTGTGGTTTTTAGTCCAGAGCACAACGGCTCTTTGGCACAAATGCCTATCTCCCGAGTTCACACTGTATTGGAAGCTCTAGCTCAGCGAACCGATGAGCTTCAAGGTCTCACCGGAGTAAAGCAAGTCTTTCCTTTTGAAAACAGAGGTCAAGAAATTGGAGTAACACTTCATCACCCGCACGGTCAGATCTATTGCTACCCATACGTAACTCCTAGAACCAAGAAATTACTCGAGTCGATTAAATCTCATGGCAGCAGTTTTTTCCAAGATCTTTTAGAGTTCGAGCAAGGCTCTAACCGAGTATTAATCAAATCAGAATCTTTCACCGCTTACGTTCCCTTTGCAGCGCGCTGGCCGATGGAGGCTCACTTACTTCCCAATAGACATGTTAGAAACCATGCTGAACTAACTGATGACGAGCGTTTGGAATTAGCAGATGTTTACTCGAAGCTACTGCGCTCATTTGAGCTGGCTTACGATACTCCTTCTCCATACATCGCGGCCTGGCATCAGGCGCCACTTGTTACAGGTGGAGAAAACGCCAGATTGCAATTGCAGATCACTTCACCACGACGAGCGGCTGACAAGCTTAAATACCTAGCTGGGTCAGAGTCTGCGATGGGAGCATTTATTTCCGACATTCCAGCCGAGGACATTGCCGCGCAGCTAAGAAAAGCTATTTCCTAGCTCAAGGGTTAGGTATTACCTCAACACCGCTATCAATCAAAGAATCAATTGCGCGCTCGGTGGACTCTGCTGAAACCCCTGCGGTAAGGGAGCTAATAACCCGAACATTCAAACCCAATTTTTTGGCATCAAGGGCCGAAGCCAGAACGCAGTGATCGGTAGCGATTCCAACGACGTCTAACTGGTCGATTTTGTTGTTACTCAATAATTCTGCGAGCGTGCCGCCGGCTTCTGTTACGCCTTCAAAGGCCGAGTAGCCATGGGCTCCCTGACCTTTATAAACATGTTCTTGTATCAGATCAAGCTCTAGATTTGGGTGGTAATTAGCGCCTTCGCTTTCTGCAACACAGTGGATTGGCCAAGAGGACTTGTAATCTGGCTCTGAATTCGAATCAGCAAAGTGTCCAGAGTTGTTGTTATCCGCATCGTGCCAGTCCCTGGATGCCACTACTAGGTCGTAATCAGCTGATTTGATATAGTCACTAACCTTTTTTGCAACCGCTTGACCACCGGCTACAGCGAGTGATCCACCCTCACAAAAATCATTCTGCACATCCACAACCAAAAGCGCTTTGCTCATGCAGACTCCTAGTCGTTCGACAGGGTGTTACCACAGCGGTAAAACGATGTCACGAGGGTGTCAATTGCAACCCTGACATCATTTCCAACAGCGCCGTAGGCGTAAATTGTGAAGGTCAGGCTGGTACCGTCTTTGGCCTCAATGATTCCATTTAGCGTGTGGACTTTAGTCAGGTATCCGGTCTTAGCTCGAACATTGCCAGCTGCATCAGATAGGTCGCCCTGGAATCTAGTTGCCAAGCTGCCAGTCTCGCCAGCAACCATGAGGCTGTCCTTGATTACGTCAAAATCTCCATAGCCTGAGTCAACCAAGCGCATCAGCTCTGCCATGAACCTAGGTGACACCAAGTTCAAATCTGATAATCCAGATCCATCTCTTACCGTGACCCCGCTAAAGTCCAGACCTGATTCCTCAAGGATTCTCTCGTAGGCGGTGTCCAAGTTGTCGTAGGTTGCATCAAATCCAGCTTCGATCGTTGCTATTTTTCCAAGAGCTTCCGAGAGGCTGTTGTCTGAGGAAACAAGAACGTTTGCAATCCAGTCACTCATCGGCTGGGATTCAACCTTGGCGATCTCAACAAAACCTGAAGGAGCTGAACCCTGAATTAGGGTGGCAGCTGGGGCAAGCTCCGCTAGCCCAAGCTTGAACTGTTCCCCTGCACTTGTTACTGGCCTGCCGGTCCTGGCAGAAGTAGGGGCTTCAGGAAGGACACGGTCCCCGTCAAGTTGAAGGGCAGTAACCTCAGAAATCCAGCCATCGACTTGGTTCACTCTTTGCCAAGAGGTCTCCCAACCTGAACCTGGGAAAAAACTTGAGTCGAGGATAATTTCATTTATCTGGGCGACGCCGTTACTACTTGCCCAAGCTCTAACCTGAGCTACCAATGTTGCTAGCTTTGGGGCGCCCTTGTAAACGGACTGAGCGCCGGCCGAGGTTTTGGAAAGAGTAATGTCTCCAGCTCCCACCAGAGCAATTCTTGAAGGGTTCGCTGGGTCAGCCATTACCCTGGTTGAAAGTTGGTAGTCGGGACCAACGCTCGCGAGCACTGCTGCGGCAGTTAGGGATTTCATTACCGATGCTGTCGCAGCTGGAATGTCTGCATCGCGGTCAAATAAGACCTCACCAGTCTCGGAGTTTAGAACAACGGCTTGAAGTGTTCCAAGAGACGGGTTTGATTCTTCTTCGGTAACTGTGCAGGTTCTAGGTGGTGCTTCTGAAGCAGACGGTGAAGCAGAAACGTCACTCGCGGCATTTGAATCCGAGCTAGGAGAAGAAATCACTAAGCCGCCAAGCATCAGGGTTAGTACGAGCAAGCCAGAGCCTGCACCAATAAACACTTCTTTGAAGTGTGGGAAATTCTTAATTCTTTTTAGCACTTGGCTAAGCTCCTGAAAACTCGATACCCGTTTGATTTCTTATTTGATCCATGACTTCCATAATCTGAATTGTTTCATCCAGGCTCATGGTCGGTGATTCAATGAGGCCTTCAGATATACAACGCTCAACTTCGAGCGCCTGATACTGCATTCCTCTTCCTTCAATATTACCCTCGTATTTGAACAAGATATTGTCGTCCCGGTCGAAAACTGTGAATGTGCTGTGTTCGTAAAAGGATTTTTCCATTTCAACTCTTCCGGCATCGCCAAGAATAAAAGCTCTTACTGGGCCAGCCGATCCAATACTGGAATGCAGCAAAGCCTGCCTACCACCTGAATATTCAAAGATTGCACCCATGGATTCGTCCACATTTCCAGGCAACAATGACGCTGAAGCCAAGATCCGGCTCGGATTGCCAAACAGTCTGTGGGCCAAAGAGATTGGGTAAACCCCTAGGTCTAGCAATGAGCCGCCTCCTAGGAGGGGGTCATAAAGCCTAGGGAATGAATCCTTTGGAAGATATTGATTGTGATCAGCCAGAAGGTAAAGGGGTTTCCCGATTAGACCCTGCTCTAGCTTTTCAAAGAGAGCTTTGTGGTTGGGCAAAAATCTTGTCCACATCGCCTCCATGAGAAAAACTCCATTGCGTCTTGAGATTGCTGCCAATTCTCTTGCCTGAGCCGCGTCGATAGTAAATGGCTTCTCTAGCAATACATTCTTGCCAGAGCTAAGTGCCAACTTTGCATTAGCAAAGTGGGCATTGTTTGTAGTTGATATATAGACAATGTCAATATCCTGATCAGCTACTAATTCCTCATAGCTCCCGTAAGCGCGATCAATTGAATGCTTCTTCGCGTAGGACTGTGCACGATCTAACGACCTAGAACCAACTGCTTCTAAATGCATGCCCGCAAGACGCAAGTCATTTAGAAATTCAACGCTGATTTCTCCTGGGCCCATAATCGCCCACTTAAGTTCGTGCTTCACTGTAGCCTCCAGGTCTCAGACAATAGCTTAGACTTAGAGTATGAAATCAAAAATAACCATCACTGCTTTATTGGCTCTGCTGCTGATTCCAACACCAGCTCACGCACACGATCTACTTGTAGACATAAATCCAGCTCCTGGGGCCATTATCTCGACTTCCAGCTTTGAGGCTGTGCTTACCTTCAACAATCCTCTATTGGTTATTGAATCTGAGACCAATGCAGAAGTTGCAACTAAATTGCAGGGCTCTACTGACTGGATGGTCCACCCTTTTGCGATCGATGACAAAACACTGGTTGCCCAGGTTGAGCTAAGCGAACCCGGTACTTATGATTTGCGTTGGAGCGTTGTTGGCTCTGACGGACACACAATCAGCGGAGATTCCAACTTCGTGTTTGAGGGCCTAGTTGCAGAAGAAACTGCTGTTCCTCTAATCGCGGAACCCGAAGTGACAACGACCTCAGAATCCCAAGACATTCCTGTTGGTTTCTATGTTGGCCTGGCGCTAGTTGCACTAGGTGCGGTCTTTGCACCAATTGGCTTGATGATGCGAAGAAAGTCTAGGAAGTCCTAGGCCTAACTAGGGCGTCGATGTTTCCAAGCAGCTCGTCAAACTCAGCTGCGGTCATGAGCTTTAGCTCCAAGACAACTTCCCGAACGCTGGTTTCATCAGCTAGAGCTTTTTGAGCAACGATTGTTGCGTTCTCATAACCCAAAACTGGGCTGATGGCAGTAACTAAACCAATGGAGTTTTCCACACTTAGTCGGAGCTTCTCAACGTTGGCGGTTATTCCAGAAACGCAGGCATCTGCTAAGACGTAGCAACCCTGTCTTAGCTGCGTGATACTCATCATCAGTGCGCGACACATAATTGGTTCAAATGCGTTCAGCTGCAACTGCCCTGCTTCAACTGCCATAGTCACAGTCATGTCATAACCAACCACAGCAAATGCAATTTGATTGATTACCTCAGGAATAACTGGGTTGACTTTACCGGGCATGATTGATGATCCAGCCTGTCTCGGTGGCAAGTTGATTTCATCCAAACCAGCACGCGGTCCGCTGCTTAGCAGTCGAAGATCGTTAGAGGTTTTCGAAAGCTTCACGGCAATTCTCTTCAGCACTCCAGAAACCGTTACGAATACACCGGCATCCTGGGTAGCCTCGACCATGTCTTCGGCAAGCACAAAATCAAAACCACTTAGCTTCGAGAGGGCCTGGCATGCTTTTTCTGGGTAGCCCACGGGAGCGTTTATTCCAGTTCCAATAGCAGTTCCGCCTAAGTTGATTTCACGCAGCAGCGGCAAGACTTCGCGCAGTCTTTGGATGTCTTCCATGGTCATTCTGGAAAAGGCTGCAAATTCTTGACCGAGGGTCATTGGAACCGCGTCTTGCATTTGAGTGCGACCCATTTTGATGACTTCTCTAAGCTCAATCGCCTTGCCAGTGAAGGCTTTTTCTAGGTGAGCCATTGCCTTTAGAAGCTCATTGATCTCAAAAATCAAAGCTAGTTTTAGCGACGTTGGGTACACGTCGTTAGTTGACTGTGATTGATTCACATCGTTTAGAGGGTGAACTATTGAGTAATCACCTTTTTGGCCCCCAAGAATTTCGATTGCGACATTGGCAATGACCTCATTGGCATTCATGTTGGTTGAGGTGCCGGCTCCGCCCTGGATAGCGTCCACAACAAACTGTGAATCAAACTCCCCATCGGCGACCCGTATTGAGGCCTTCACAATGGCGTCTTTTACTTTTGGATCCAGTTCGCCAAGTTCAAAGTTAGCCTCGGCGGTAGCTTGTTTGACGATTGCTAAAGCGCGAATCAAGGAACGGTAGTGGCCAATTGGCACTCCGGAGATTGGAAAGTTATCAACCGCTCTAGCGGTGTGGATGCCCCAATAGGCATCCTTAGGAACTTGGTAATCTCCAAGAAGGTCGTGTTCGAGTCTGGTTGAGGACATGAGTTAAGTCTGCCACTAAATTGTGGAAGCTGACTACCAACCCATACGGCAGAACTCTTCTACCTTCTTGGTTCGTCCGGCAACAATCATTACGTCCCCTGAATTGAGGATTGTTTCCGGGAAGGAAGGCTTGTAGTTATCGTTTTGTTTCTTGGTTGCTACGACCGTAACCCCGTGGAGAGACCTGAACTGCATTTCTGAAAGAGTCTTTCCTTCGAAGCTCGCTGGAGCTTCGGTTTTTGCCATGACAAAATCATCATCTAACTGGATGTAATCGAGCGTTTCACCACTTACCATGTGAGCTACTCGCTTACCCATATCCATTTCTGGGAAAATGACATGGTGAACTCCAAGCTGTTCAAGAATTCGACCGTGAGAGACACTAGTTGCTTTTGCCCAAACCTGTGGCACTCCAAGCTGCAGAACAAGCGAAGCCGTCAAAATACTTGCCTCTAGGTCGCTACCAATGGCAACTACCGCTGAATCAAAATCAGGAATCCCTAATTCCCTAAGCGCCGCTTCGTCAGTCGAATCAGCCTGGATCACGTGAGTGAGCTTGTCGGAAATGTTCTGGACTAGCCTCTCATCGCTATCGATACCTAAAACTTCCCTGCCGCCCTTTACAAGCTCTAGGGCCAGTGATGTTCCGAAGCGACCAAGGCCAATAACGGCAATCGTTGAAGCGCTGTGCTTTTTGGGTCCACGCGTCTTTAGCCGGTTAGGCATTTTTTTCTCCATTCGTTGACGGTATCTGAATCAGGACTTGTGAGCTCTATAACCGTGCTCTTCTAACAATAATCAGTTGTTTTGTTAGAACAAGTGAATCAGCCAATTAGGGGCCTCTCTTTTGGTAGTTCGTAGTGACGTTTCGTCTTTCTAAGAGCTAGCGAGGTTGCGACCACGATCGGACCAAGGCGACCAAAGAGCATGAGCACCGACAATAGGAACTTTCCATGTTCAGGAAGATCGGCTGTAATGCCGGTTGAAAGCCCTACTGTTCCAGCTGCTGAAATGATTTCGAAGACTAGCTCATCCAGAGTGAAATCTGTTGTAAAGCGAAGAACGAAAAGTGAGCCAAGGACCACAAGCGTATATAAAGTCACAATCGTTAGGGCTTGACGCTGCATTGAGCGAGGAAGTCTGCGGTTGCCGACATTTACTGCAGCGTCACCACGAATCTCCGTGTAAACAATGTAGAACAAGACAACTGCAGTTCCAATCTTGATACCACCGGCAGTTGATGCACTCGCGCCACCGATGAACATCAAGATATCCATGCCAAGCCAGGTGCTGGTATACATCTGGGTCGTGTCAATTATGTTCAATCCAGTTGAGCGAGTCATCGAAGAAGTAAACATGCTGGCGACAATCTTCTGGGCCGGATCCAGGGCGCCAAGGGTTGCCGGGTTAGTCCACTCCGAAATTGAGATTCCAATAGCTCCCACCACAAGCAGGAACAGGCTTGCCCACAAGATAATTCTTGAGTTGAGCGACCACTGTGAAGGCATCGTGTAGTCAGCTACTTTGCCAAATAGAACGTAAAGCTTGAGCTTCAGGCGATCGCGAATCTCGGCCAATACCGGAAAACCAAAACCGGCAAGAGTGGCAATCACAAATACCGGGAAGATGATCCAGCCATCATTGGCAAAGCCCATGAGGCTGTCTGTATAGAGCGCAAACCCAGCCTGGTTAAATGCCGAGATCGCCTGGAAAGCTCCGTGCGATAGTGCCTTTTCTAGCGAGTATCCGTATTCGGTAAACATCCGAACCGTTAGAAAAACAAATAGTGCCAACTGGAAAAACAGCATCAGTTTGGCGATGTTGAGCAAAAGAGTCTTTACATCAGGCTGCTTGGTGGCTGAGGATTCGGAAGTTGCCGAAATCCTGTTTTTTAGGGAAATACGTCCTTCGATTAGGAAGCCAACTAGGGTGGCAAAACCGATGATTCCAAAGCCACCAATTTGGATGAGAAAAGCGATTATGACGTGACCGGTTGTGGACCAGTAGCTAGCGGTATCTAGGGTTGTTAGACCAGTCACGGTCACTGCGGATGTTGAAGTAAATAGTGCATCAAAGAAATTTGTGACTGAGCCGCTCTTCGAAGAGATCGGCAACATGAGTAAAGATGTGCCAAGAAGGATTAGGGCCGTAAAAGCCGCTGCAATTAGCTGCGTTGCCGACAGCTTGGGTAATTTTGGCATTTCAGGCTCTAACTATACTCCTGGCCAAGAATTCGTCTAGGGCTAGCTTTCTACTGAAACCACGCTTATGCATAAGAAATCTAGACAGATCCAGTCATTTCAGGACCCCTATTGCTCGGAGTCTACTTTTTGCACCATCTTCAATTGGCGACTCTGGGCCAATGGCTAAACGCATAAAGCGAAGTGACCAGCGGGTAACCGGTCGAACAAACCAAGCTGGTTTAGCTTTCAGTCCAAGTAGTTTTCTAAACTCTGGTCTTAGTGATAGAACAGCTGCTTCAAACAGCAATCCATAAACCAGTTTGGCAACTCCAGGAAGAGGTGGGTTCTTAATGAACTCAATAACTTTCTTTGTGTCTGGGGTAGAAACAAGCAGACCAGAGTTATAGAACTTATCAATTTCATTTTCGAGTTCTTGCTCGCTCATCGGACATGTAGCAAGACCAAGTGGTGCCACCGAGACGCTCCACTGTGCAACATAGTTGTCTGCCCCAGTAGCTGCAGACCCTTTTGGTATCTGTTTCCAGGAATACATCTGATGTGAAACTAAGAAGGACTCCATGAAGGCAATGTGCACCCAAAGCAATAAGTCTTTATCTGCTGCCTGGTAAGGAACAGTTTCACCGGTTCCCTTGGTGTACTCACCAACAACGCGAGTGTGAAGTCTGTTTACGCGATTGGCTTCGTTTTGGACTGCTGTTTTTGAGCCAAAGGTTGTAACCGTGAGCCAGCGAATAGTTCCAGCCAATCTTCCTAGCGGGTCCGATTCGTATCTCGAGTGATTCTTCACTCCCGTCAAAGATCCTGGATGTAGCGCCTGCATGAGCAGAGCCCTAATTCCACCCACCAGGGTTCCAAAGTCTGCGTGAACTACCCATGGCGCATCAGATGGTAGAAAGTAGCCCTCTTCTTCACCTGCTGCAACAACACCCAACCAAGGCGGAACTCCATCTGGGTCTCCAGAAAGAAGCTTTCGAAATCGCTTGGAAAGGAACTCTTGGAGCGCGTTATTCTTCATGGATTTCAAAGATCACCTAGTTGATTGTTATAAGCCAGTACTACAAGTCTACGATTCAATTATTTGTCGTTTTCCAGAAGTGGAGCCACCTAGCGGAATTGAACCGCTGACCTGCTCTTTACGAGGGAGCTGCTCTACCAACTGAGCTAAGGTGGCTTACGAATCCGGCTCAGCACATTCTGAGCCACGTACTACTTTATTAGAACAGATTCCTGTCCTAACCTGTAGCTAGAAGAAAACTCAAAGGAGCAAGACATGAACGAACTAGAACTAGTAAAGCTTTGGAATCGACTCAGAAATCAAATCATCTTTTCACAGCTAGCTCCTACTTTTTTGCTTATCGTCACAATTGCCTTGCTCAATGACGGCCTGGCTGATTCCGCAGATGCTGTGAAGTGGGCAACGCTTGGAATCTTGTTAGCTTCAGGGATTTTTGGCTTTCTCGCCCAGTACTCCGCTGCAACAGAAGCACGCGCGTTGTTGAATGATTTGAAAACACTAAAGTCGAAGTCTAAGGTTTCGATTCAATTAGTTCGATCCAGCAGTTGGCTGAATGTGATTCGTTTCGTCACACCAAGCATTTTTGTCGCAATTTATGTATTGTTGTGTATTGCTCTTCTGTTTTAGATTAAAAGAGTAGATGAAGCCCCGGCTACGGTCGGGGTTTTTTTCTTTCCCGATTCAGTTTTGCTAGCTACAGTTTGGGTCACTGGCTGGAAGTTCACCTGTTAGGAAGAACTTATCCACTACTCCATCAATGCACTTATTGTCATTGCCGTAAATGGTGTGACCCTCACCGTTATAGGTCATCAAGAATCCATCTTCGAGAATGTCGTTAGCAAGAGATTGCGCCTGCGAGTAAGGGGTTGCTGGATCGCCGGTAGTTCCAATCACCAAGATTGTTGTTGCGCCAGCTGCGCTGTAATCGGAAGGCTTGTCAGCTTCTGGGAATGGCCAACTTCCACAGCGCAAACCACCAAACTGCCAGTACCGACCCAAGACCGGAGCTGCCTCAAGCAACTTGGCGTTTTGGGCTTCAATCGCGAACATACTTTGGCTGGCGCTTTCATCGCGGCAGCTGATTGCATAGTTTGCTGCAATCAAGTTTGTTTGATAGCGACCGTCCTCACCTCGGTCATTGTAGAAATCCGCTAAGCGAAGAAACTCATCGCCAGAACCTGATAGTGCTTCATCAAAGGCGGTGGCCAAAGATGGCCAGTATCGATCTGAATACAAAGTCATGATTAGTCCGGTTACGGCCGCCCAAATAGTTAACTCTCGCCCTGACGATGTTGCTAATGGCTTTTTCTCAATCGAAGCTAGAAGTTGACGCACGGATTCAAGGTCAGCCGGAACATTGCCACTAAATGGACAATCGTCGAAGCTGTCACAGTTTTCTAAGAAGGTACTAAGCGCGGATTCAAAAGCCTCAAGTTGAAATAGCGTCTGCTCGTCATCATCAACAGTTGGATCTATCGCGCCGTCTAGAACAAACCGACCCACCCGATCAGGGAACAAAGTCGCGTAAGTGGTTCCTAGAAATGATCCGTATGAATAGCCAAGGAAGTTCAGCTTTGACTCACCGAGGACCGCCCTTAGAACATCCATGTCCCTAGCCGCGGAGACCGTGTCCACGAACTCCAGCAATGCTCCGGTGTTTTCAAGGCACTTGTCTGCAAAATCTGCTGTTGCTGCCCTGGCAACAGCTAGATCTTCCTCACTTCCGATTTCAAAACCAGACACTCCATATAGAAACTCGTCGTATTCGGCATCGTTTAGACATTCAACCGCAGAACTTCTTCCCACTCCACGCGGATCGAAACCAAGAATGTTCCAGTTGGATCGAAGGTTATCGGTTCCCAAATAATCAGCAGAGTCCTTGACCCAGTCGTAACCGGATGCACCAGGACCTCCTGGGTTGAAAAGGATAAAGCCCTGTGGCTCTGAATCAGCCAATCTAAAAACTGTGGCAATTGAAATTGCCTCGCTACTGGGATCACTCCAATCCAACGGGACTTGGATGTCTGCGCAGTAAAGTCTCTCGCCACACTCTTCAAAATCGGCTACCTGTTCGTAATACTCGCTAAATCCTGCAGGTGCACCACTAGCGTCTGGAACTATCGGTTCCGGTGCCGAAGGAGCGCAACCTGCGAGCACTAGAGCCGAAATTGAGACAGCAGCTACCAGCCTGGCAAATTTTCCAAAGATCACTTATTTCTCCTAAGTGCAACTGCGAGCGATTCCAAAACCATTAGATCTCGAACGTTAGAGCTAATTCGGACTCTCGCCTGAGCTAGCGCTTCGAGCTTAGTAATCACCTCCGACGCGGTTGAAGTTGCTGCCAGCTCTACAATTTGGCTTCTTAGATCGGCGTTCACAAGCTCAGCTTCTGCACCCAGTTCAACCATGAGCACATCTCTATATAGCGACATCAGATCAACCAGGATGCGATCTATGCCGTCTCGCAGGCTTCTGGTTGCTCGTCTTTTTTGGCCTTCCTCAAGAGCTTTTATATCTGCCCTAAGAGCTGGAGGGACGCTGCCGCCTTCAGGGATACCCAGGGTGGCAAGCAAAGCGGTTCTTTCCTCAGTGTCTTTTTCAGCCGTTAGTGCATCGGCATCTTTTCTAGCCAATTCCAACCAGCGCTCAGCCGTGAACATGGCCTTTGGGATGGAATCGATTTGCATGGCCGCTAATAGAGTTTCTTTTCTTCGAGCTCTTGCGTCAGTGCTGGTTGCTAGCCGAAGGGCCATTCCGATGTGACCTTGGGCTTCGGCGGCCACCTGTAAAGCAAGCGATGGACTAATCCGATCTCTGGCAACAAGTAAATCTGCCACGGTTTGGCTTGAAGGCTGCTTTAGCGCCACTCGCCTAACTCTCGAGCGAATGGTTGGAAGCATGTCAGCTTCTGATGGCGCGCACAAAATCCAAATGGTTCCAGCCGGTGGCTCTTCTAGAGTCTTGAGCAAGACATTCGAGGAGCGCTCCGCCATGCGGTCCGCGTCTTCGATGATCATTATCTGGTACTTGCTGATTGAACCACCAAAGTATGAAGCTGCAACCAAGCCTCTAATTTCTTCGATTGAGATTATGACTTTCTCAGTAGCCAGCACCGTTACATCGGGATGTGATCCCAAGCCAACCATGCGACAGCTCTTGCAATCGCCGCAACCACCCGACTCACAAAGTAGCGCTGCAGCAAACGCTGCTGCAGCATTTGATCTTCCAGAACCTGGAGGGCCAGTTATTAGCCAAGCGTGCTGTAATCCTGCATCCTTGTTTGCTACCGCTTGGCGAAGTTGAGATACCGCTTCTGGTTGACCAAGGAGTTCGGACCAGACCGGTTCAAACTCCAGGATTTTACTCAAAGCCCTTTGCTTTCTAGCAAAGCGTCCAAGCGCGGTTGTATCTGTTTCCAAATCGATGCTGGATCTTGGCTGGCGTCCACTACGTGAAATCTCTTAGGTTCATTTTTTGCAAGTTCCAAGTAAGTGTTTCTGGCTGCTTCAAAAAATGAAATCTTCTCGCTCTCTAGGCGATCTGGTTCAGCTCCAGTCTTTCCCCGGCGAATAGAAGCCGCGGCGGCATCGAGATCGAGCAAAACGGTTATATCTGGAAGCAAGTTATCAACTGCCCATAGCGATAGGTTGCGAACTTCCGTTAGATCCAATTCGCGTCCGGCTCCTTGATAGGCAACGGAAGAATCTAGAAACCTATCGGAAATCACAATATGGCCCTTGGCAAGAGCTGGTCTGATTATGCTTGCTACGTTATGAGCTCTATCAGCTGCATATAGAAGTGCTTCCGAGCGGACTGACACTTCTCCCTTGCGGTGCAATAAAAGATGTCTGATCTCAACGCCCAGATCAGATCCGCCCGGTTCAAGGGTTCTGGTGACCTCCAAGCCCTTGGCAGCAAGGTAGCTCTGCATCAAATCAGCTTGAGTGGACTTGCCAACGCCATCGATACCCTCGAAGGATATAAACACTCCAGTGGTATCGGGCACGCTATTTCTTCTTTCTAGTTCCGGCCTTTACGGTCTTTTTCGGAGCAACGGCCTTTTTGCTGGCTCGGCCAGCTTTGGGAGCTGCCTGACCAGGCTCTAGTCCTAGTTTCTCACGCCTGATGGCTAGTAATTCAAAAGCCTGGTCGCTGGTGAGCTCATCGAGCTTCTCGTCCTTTGGAATGGTGGCATTTATGGCGCCATCGGTCACGTAGTCACCGAACTGTCCAGTCTTGGCAACGACGTTTAGTCCGCTAGCTGGATCTTCACCGAATTCCTTGAGCGGTGTTGCTGCAGTTCTGCGGCCACCGTACTTTGGCTGTTTGTAGATCTCAAGGGCCTCTTCGAGGCTCAAGCCAAAGATCTGATCTTCGCTGGTAAGAGATCTGGAGTCAGTTCCCTTCTTGAGATATGGTCCGAACTTTCCGTTCTGGGCAGTGATCGGGTTCTCAGTTTCTGGATCAATACCGATTGTTCTAGGCAACGACAAAAGCGAAACCGCTTCTTCGAAAGAGAAGGTCTCAGGAGACATGGATTTAAACAGCGAGGCAGTCTTTGGCTTCTCGGCATTTGGATCTTCAAGCAATACATATGGCCCGTACCGACCATCTTTGAACAAGATGTCATAACCGGTAAGTGGATCTTGACCCATAACGCGGTCAGTAATTATCGGAGCGTCAATAAGCTCTTGAGCTTTAGCTACCGTGAGTTCATCAGGGGCTAAGCCCTCTGGGATGTTTACAATCCTGCGGCCGTTTTCATCGGCACCTTCGCTACCTGGCTCAACCATGGTCTCGATGTATGGTCCATATTTTCCAGTTCGAAGCGTGATGTTATCCGCGAGGTAAATCGAGTTCACTGCCTTTGGATCGCTGTCGCCCACATTTTGAACTGTGTCGTGTAGGCCATCTTCGGTATCTGTTCCGAAGTAGAACTTCTTTAGCCACTCGCTGCGGTTGATTTCTCCGGCAGCTATCTGGTCAAGGTTTTCTTCCATTTGAGCAGTAAATGCGTAATCAACTAATTTGACGAAGTTTTCTTCCAGGAACCTGGTAACAGTGAAAGCAATCCACTCTGGAACCAAGGCCTGACCGCGCTTGACTACATAGCCTTTGTTGATGATGGTGGACAAAATAGCAGCGTAGGTAGAAGGTCTTCCAATACCGTCTTCTTCCAAGGCCTTAACAAGACTTGCTTCGGTGTATCTGGCCGGTGGCAGAGTCTGGTGATCCTTGGCAGTTACTTCAACTACCGATAGGGCTTGACCAACTTCCAAAGACGGCAGCTTCGATTCTTGCTCTTCGTCTGGCTCATCTTCACGGGATGCATCCCTACCTTCTTCATAGGCAGCCATGAATCCCTTGAAGATAACTACGGTTCCAGAAGCGCTGAATTCAGCTGACTTGCCATCTGCGACAGGAGAAACTGAAATCTTGGCGGTGGTTGTGGAGACCTTGGCATCAGACATCTGAGACGCCATGGTTCTTTTCCAAATCAACTCGTAAAGATCTTTTGACCTGGTGGACATAGTCATCGGTAAATCGCTTGGGTGCAAGAAGGTTTCACCGGCTGGTCTAATTGCCTCGTGCGCTTCTTGAGCGTTCTTGCTTTTGCCGGTATAAATCCTTGGCGAATCTGGAACTGAATCTTTACCAAACATTTCGATTGCTAATGCTCTGGCGGCTTGAATCGCCTGAGTGGAAAGTACAGGTGAGTCAGTACGCATATAAGTAATGTGACCTTCTTGATACAAACTCTGCGCGGTGTCCATGGTCTGCTTGGCAGACATGCGAAGTTTTCTCGAAGCCTCCTGCTGCAAGGTGGAAGTCGTGAAAGGTGCCGCAGGTTTTCTAGTTGAAGGCTTGGACTCGACCGATTCAACTTTTACCTTTACATCTTTTGATCTCATCGCTTCGGCTAGAGCTTCAGAAGCTGCTTGATCCAAAAGCAAGACTCCGTCTTTCATCTCACCTTTGTCGTTGAAAGAATCTCCCGATGCAATCTTCTTGCCATCAATCAATGTGAGCTTGGCTTCAAAGTCCTGCTCTTTGTTCTTGTCGGTAGTGAACAGTGCTTTGACATCGTGATAGCTACCAGAAACAAAAGCCATGCGTTCGCGCTCACGCTCAACTACCAATCTCATGGCAGGAGATTGCACTCGACCAGCGCTTAGGCCACGGTTGATCTTGCGCCACAAAACCGGAGAAACTTCGTAGCCGTAAAGACGGTCAACTACCCTTCGGGTTTCTTGAGCCTGGACTAGGTTTTGATCGACTTCTCTGGTGTTTAAAAGTGCGTCTTGAATGGCCTGTTTGGTGATTTCGTGAAAGACCATGCGGCTCACTGGAACCTTGGGCTTTAGAACCTGCAATAGGTGCCAGGCGATAGCCTCTCCCTCGCGGTCCTCATCGGTAGCTAGAAATAGCTCATCCGCCTCGGCCAGAGCTTTCTTGAGCTCGGTTACGGTCTTACTCTTTCCGGCCGAGATTGCGTAATAGGGCTCAAAGTCGTTTTCGATGTCAATTGAGAACTTTGCTAGCGAGCCCTTTTTCTTCTTCTCTTCTGGGGGTAAGTTCTTTGGGTCAATTAGGTCCCGGATATGGCCAATAGAGGCCATGACGGTGTAGTCATCGCCAAGGTACTTGGCAATCGTCTTTGCCTTAGCAGGCGACTCAACGATTACTAGCTTGTTACCTTTTGGCATCAATCTCCTAAATCATCAACCAGGTCCGGCCCTGGCTCGTGCTTTTTGCACAATCCCCAACGTTTCCATGTTGGTTTCGATAAAGACCTCGAAACCGACAATACGACATCGTTCCAGAACTAGCTGGCTATTGCTAGCAATATCTTTAGCCACAATACACGGATTACCTGTGGATACACCTCTAAGTGCATCAGCTGCAGCCAGTGCAATTGAATTTGTTGTGGCCTGCAGCCTAGTAAATCCCAGTAATTGCGTGCTAACTAGCGATGAAGCAGCAAACAAAGCAAAAAACACAATCAGAATCGAAATTGCAAGGATTGTGCCCGCTCCGCCATCACTTTTCACTGTCCCGATGCTCTTGCGCACTGCTTCTCTGCTAATTCTAGAAAACCAATTTCAATGCCAGCAATCGGCGTCGCAACACTTAATTTCACACAAATCGAGTCTTCAAGTTCTTCTAGTTCAAACGCAACCTGTTCGCCAGCTGTAGCAACTAGTTGATCAATTAGCTCAGCAGGTTCTCCTCTTGCCACCGCACTTGCAACTATTGCAGCAACATTAATCAGTTGAAGCTTTGCAGATTGCAAACTCATCGCACCTATCGCAATGGTCATAATCAGGATTACTACCGGAAGCGTTAGTACAAGCTCTGCAGTGACGCTTCCTCGGTTTGAACTAAATCGCACCGAATGTCAGAGCCGATCGGATTAGGTCAAAAAGAATAGTTTTGACCTCATCGCTTCTCATGATTACTACCAGCAGCCCCGCAAAGCCGACCGCTGCCATGGTGGCAATGGCATATTCGGCCGTTGCGGCACCCTCTTCTGATTTCCAGTTCATTTCTCTCCTTTTTATATGGCGCGAAATAGCCCTATCCCAACTGGGACCACGGCTAAAAATAGGAAGGCTGGTAGGGCTGCTAAACCAAGTGGAATAAGTAGTGAAATCGACAGCTTGGCAAGCCTCGTGCGATCGTTACTCCAAAGCCTGTGTCGCAAGGTATCTGCCCTGGCCAGCAGTAATCCATTTAGGGCAACACCTGATTGTTCAGAAACATTGACTGCGTCCCAAAAAATGGTCAATTGATCTGCTGGAACATCCTCTACAAATTGCTGCTTGGATTTGGTCCTTGCAAGTGCAGCGGCTGCTTTTGGGCTAAGGCCTGCAGATAGTCCAATTGCCACAGCATCTAAAAATGCTCCAGGGTCGGCTTCGCGGGGTTTTGCCTTATCAAGCATCCGCAATGAGCTGATTCTGGCAACAATAAGAAGTAGCAGTCCTAGTCCAATTGAAATGACCCCTAACGCTGTTTCCAAAGAAGAACCAAGGGCTGAAAGCCCAAGAAGCTCTGAAAAAATCACGGCAACAATTGGAAGCAGCAAGATTAGGTTGGCGGTTGCCTTAGGGGAAGCAAATGCAATTCCTAATTCTGCAAACTGCCTGTGTTGCGCTCTAAACACTTCGGTGAGTCGATCAAGAGCCAGAGCCAAGTGACCTCCTGACTCAGTTGCTACCTCCCAAATGAACTGAAATTGCTTAACTTGAAACTCAGATAGCTCTTTTGTTTGCAATTGCCTCTTCGCGACCGTTGCACTGGTGCCAGAGCGAAGTAGCGCAGTTATCTCCATCACGGCTAACTCGGCGCTCATGCCAGTGCAAGCTTTTGTCTTGGTTGGTAATCTTTCACAACTAGCTCGCCAGCCTCGATGGCGAACTTTCCAATTCCTGAAACGCTTCTAGTGCCAGCTTTTAACTCGAGAGCAATTACCCAATCAAAAGCTGCGGCAATCATTTTGAAAAAGGCCGTATCGGAGATTGCTAGATCTGCCTTGATGGTGGAAAGTCGTTCGGGAACTTGAAAAAGGTTGTTTGCGTGAATTGTGGTTGCTCCACGGTGACCAGTATTTAGAGCTTGCAGCATGGCCATAAGCTCCAGGCCTCGAACCTCACCAACGACTATTCGATCAGGACGCATCCGGAGTGCTTCGCGCACTAACTGTTCTAAGGTGATCTTCCCCTGACCCTCTACGTTCATGCTTCTTGATTGCAGGCAAACAATGTTGTTGCCAGCTAGTTCGGTGACATCTTCTATCGCAATTACTCTTTCGGTGGAACCGCTGAGCATTGCTCGAAGCAGGGTAGTTTTTCCAGAACCGGTAGGACCAGAAATTAGAAAGCTCTCGCCAGAGTCCACAATCTCTCGAATAATTGTTTGCTGCAACGGCGATGCAGAAAGTGAGTTGAACAATTCTGACAGTGTTATTGCTTTGGCTTGGTGCAAGCGAATAGACACTAGCGTCTTTGAACTGCAACCGGATTTTAGAACCGCATGGACTCGGAGTCCTCCTGGCAAACTCACATCGGCAAATGGGTTCGCGAGATCTAGTCTTCTGCCACCTAATTCGATTAGCTCTCTTGCAATGACAGCAAGCTCTGATTCAGAAACTTGGAAATCAGTGAGCTGAACTAATCCGTCGCCGTAATCAACTATTGACTCTGACTCGCTAAGCAAGATGTCGGTGACGTGCTCGTTATCGATTAGCTCAAGAAGCCAAGAAGGTAGTTGGGTTTCCACCCACTAACAATCGGTCAAGCGGGTGCTTATTTGGTGTGCGATAAAGAAAATGTGGATAAATTAGGGGGCGGCAGGTTTTGGGGAAAACCTGCCGCCTGGTGATAGCGATTGGGGGAATCTAACTATCACAAGTCAGTAATAAACTACCGACGCTTTATTCTAGGCAGGGATTAGTCCCCAAAAGCTCATTTGTGCCATTATTACCAGTGAGTTAGAAGGAGTTGGCAATGGTGCCGAACCAGTCAGATATCGAAAACCTTCTTCACGAATCCAGACGTTTTCCTCCCAGCGAGGCCTTTGCTTCTCAAGCAGTGGCCAAAAGAGACCTTTACGACCAAGCCGCCAAAGACCGCCTTGGCTTTTGGGCCGAGCAAGCCAGAGCGCTTCACTGGCACAAGCCCTTCACCAAGACTTTGGATTATTCCAACCCTCCCTTTGCCAAGTGGTTCGAAGACGGTGAGCTAAACGTTTGTTACAACGCCCTCGATCGTCACGTTCTTGCCGGCAAGGGTGACAAAGTTGCCCTTTACTTCGAAGGTGAGGCTGGCGACAGTTCGAAATTCACCTACGCTCAGCTACTAACCGAGGTCAAAAAAGCAGCCAATGCCTTTGCTTCACTAGGAGTTGCTAAGGGAGACCGGGTGGCAATTTATATGCCACTAGTTCCAGAGGCAGTAATTGCCATGTTGGCAACTGCTCGATTGGGTGCCATCCACTCAGTTATCTTTGGCGGCTTTTCTGCCGAGTCACTTAGAAGTCGAATTAATGACGCTGAAGCGAAGCTGGTCGTGACCGCTGATGGTGGAAACAGAAAAGGTAAAGTCTTACCTTTGAAGCCAGCGGTTGACGAAGCCATTGCAGCTGGTGCTTGTCCGAGTGTGGAGCACGTGATTGTTCTTCGGCGCGGTGGCAACGAAGTTGCCTGGAATTCCAAAACAGATCTCTGGTGGGAAGATGTTGTCGGTAGCGCTTCTGATCAGCACGAGGCTCAAGGCTTTGAATCTGAAAACCCGCTGTTTATCCTGTACACCTCCGGTACCACCGGTAAGCCAAAAGGTATCTTGCACACTTCAGGTGGATACCTAACCCAGGCGGCTTTCACCCACAAATCGATATTTGATGTTCATCCCGAGAAAGACATTTACTGGTGCACCGCGGATGTTGGCTGGATTACCGGACATTCCTATGTGGTTTACGGGCCACTAACCAATGGTGTCAGCCAAGTCATATATGAAGGTACCCCTGACACCCCAGACTGGGGTCGCTGGTGGCAGATCATAGAGAAGTACAAGGTCAGTATTTTCTACACCGCTCCAACAGCTATCCGCACCTTTATGAAGCACGGGCGAGAGATTCCAGATCGCTATGACCTGAGCTCGCTTCGGGTCCTAGGTTCTGTTGGAGAGCCGATTAATCCAGAAGCTTGGATGTGGTACCGAGAGGCCATTGGTCGAAACAACTGCCCGATTGTCGACACCTGGTGGCAGACCGAAACCGGAGCCATCATGATCTCTGCTCTGCCAGGTGTAACAGCCACCAAGCCAGGTTCGGCCCAAGTGCCAGTTCCAGGAATCAGCGTGGAGATAGTAAACGAGGCTGGAGAAAAAGTGAGCTCCGGTGGAGGTTACCTGACACTCACCGAACCTTGGCCTTCCATGCTTCGTGGCATTTGGAAAGACCCAGCAAGATTTATTGAAACTTATTGGTCGCAATACCCAGGCAAGTACTTTGCCGGTGATGGTGCGATGCTCGATGACGATGGCGAGATTTGGATCCTCGGTCGAGTTGATGATGTCATGAACGTTTCAGGTCACCGTCTTTCAACTACGGAAATCGAATCAGCCCTAGTGTCACACCCATTTGTTGCCGAGGCTGCGGTTGTTGGTGCAACAGATGAAACAACCGGGCAAGCGGTTGTTGCCTTTGTTATTTTACGTGCCGATCAAGTTGGAAATGCGGGATCTGAATCAGAAGTTTCTGCTGTACTTCGAGAGCACGTTTCTAAACAGATTGGACCAATCGCAAAACCAAGACAAATCATGGTGGTTGCCGAACTTCCAAAAACTAGATCGGGGAAGATTATGCGAAGACTACTTAGAGACGTTGCCGAAGGAAGACCAGTGGGAGACGTTACGACCTTGGCCGATACTTCCGTAATGAATGTCATCGACGGAAAGTTTCACAGCTAGAAACTAAACCTCGACGATTAGCTCTATCTCCACAGGAGCATCCAGCGGAAGAACCGCTACCCCAACTGCGCTTCTGGCGTGGATTCCTTTTTCTCCAAATACTTCACCCAAGAATTCACTTGCTCCGTTGACTACAGACGGCTGACCGGAGAACTCTGGAGTAGAGGACACGAATCCGACTACTTTAACGATGCGCTTTATCTTGTCGAGATCCCCAATGACTGTTTTTACTGCCGCGAGCGCGTTTAGAGCGCAAACGGTAGCTAGTTCCTTGGCTCGCTCTGGCGAGACGGATCCGCCAACCTTGCCGGTTTCGGCAAGGCTGCCTGCAATCATGGGTAGCTGGCCGGAGGTAAAGACCAGGTTTCCGGACTGAACGGCTGGAATATAGGCGGCTAGTGGTTTTGCGTTTTCGGGCAATAAAAAGCCCAAATCGATGATTCTCTGCTCAATTTGGGACATTTAGCTCACCGGGCGCTTGAAGTATGCAACTAGGCCACCTTCTGGGCCAGTGACGATTTGGACCAATTCCCAACCCTCGGAGCCCCAATTATTGAGGATTTGGGTGGTGTTATGAATGATTAGGGGGGTTGTGATGTACTCCCATTTTTGCATGGTCAGCCTGCTCTCAGGGTTTGATAGTAACCTTAAGTCTATTCTCATGAAAGGTCTGGCTTTCCCCATGCGCAAATTATTAGGAAGACTCTTTGGTCTGAGCGCAATAGCTGGTCTACTGACTTTTGCACTTATTACTCCAGTTGCTGCCGTGGCTGGCTATGCCTCCTCAGCTGGAATTGTCGCCTTTGAGGGTTTGCCTGAATACATCAAGCCAGTAAACGCCTCCCAAACCTCCACTCTTTATGCAAACCAGGACGGCGAGCCTGTTGCCCTAGCCAGTTTTTACCACGAGAACCGAATCTCGATCGATTACGACCAGATGAGCCCGAACATGATCAACGCCGTGATTGCCACCGAGGACCCACGGTTCTTCCAACACGGAGGCGTTGACATCCTGGCCCTAACTAGGGCAACCCTCGGTGTTGCTACCAGCGGACTTTCCGGCCCAGGTGGTTCCACAATCACCATGCAGTATGTCAAGAACACATTGGTCGAAGCCGCCAACATCGCAGGTGACGAAGCTGGTATTGCGTTGGCCACCGAAACCACCATTGAACGTAAGATTCGCGAAATCCGATTGGCTATCGCTCTTGAGAGCGTTAGCACCAAGCAGGAAATTCTTGCCGGATACCTAAACCTCGCATTCTTTGGAAACCGACTCAACGGCATCGAGGCTGCCTCGAATTACTACTTTGGTGTTACGGCTAAAGACCTAACGGTCCCGCAAGCCGCGATGCTAACCGCGATGCTTAGGGCACCAAATGCTTATAAGCCAGACGTAGCTGAGAACCTACCCGTAGCCAAGACTCGAAGAGACTACGTAATCAACAACATGCGAGACGAAGGTTACATAACCTCGGCTGAGGCAGAAGCCTATAAGGCAGAGCCAGTTGTGCCAAACATCACCGAAACCAACACTGGTTGTGAAGCCAATCAGGAAACTGCGTACTTCTGTGACTATGTGGTTTGGGTGGTTAGAAACTCCGAAGAGTTTGGCGCCACTCTCGAAGATCGCGAAGTGCTACTTCGCCGCGGTGGACTTGAGATTTACTCCACCATGGATCTGGAGTTACAAAACACCACTGATGAAGTCGTAAAAGCAGAGTTACCAGTTGATAACCGCTGGGCACTAGGAGCGGCCTCTGTTTCTGTCGAAGTTGGAACCGGTCGAGTGTTGTCCATGAGCCAAAACCGAATCTTCGATCAAGAAGTCGATGATGACCCAACCACAACTAGCGTGAACTACTCCACAGACAAGGCCTACGGTGGCTCCTCTGGATTCCAGACCGGTTCGACCTACAAGGTTTTTGTGCTGGCTGAGTGGCTCTCAAAGGGTTTCCTACTCGGTGATCAAGTTGATTCACGAGATAGGCTTTGGAAAGTTGAAGACTTCTCGGCCAAATGTGGCGGCATCGCAGGTGATTGGGATCCAAATAACTTCGGTAACGCCCAGTATGAGTATTTGAGCGCGCTAAGCGCGACCATCCAGTCGGTAAACACCTCCTTTGCAACGATGGCGTCATTTTTGGACCTCTGTGACATTAGAGACAGAGCGGAAGCCTTTGGAGTCAAGCGAGCCGATGGCAATGATCTGTTGTATGTTCAAGCCTCGGTTCTGGGTGTAAATGAGCTTTCCCCATTGACGATGGCTGCTGCTATGTCTGGGTTTGCCAACGATGGAATCTATTGTTCTCCGATTGCAATAGACCGAGTGGTTGTTAGATCAAACGGGTTGGAAATGAAGGTGCCAGTTACCGAGTGCAATCGCGCCGTCACCTCAGAGGTAGCAGCTGCGGCAAGTTATGCATTCCAGTTAGTCGTTAGCGGTGGTACCGGATCAGCGTCGCGAACTCCTGACCGAGTGCCCCTCGCTGGAAAAACTGGTTCTACTGACAGATTCCTTCACACTTGGATGACTGGATACTCTTCCAAGGTCGCAACGGCAACTTGGGTTGGAAACGTATCCGGCACGCAAAATGTCGGCAGTGTTTCAATTGATGGCACACCTGGTGGATCCCTAAGACATGAGATTTGGCGCCAAATTATGACAGTCGCCAACGAGCTATACCCGGGAGAATCCTTCCCGGCACCGCCTCCTATGTATCTCGGGGCTTCGAATGTGATCATGCCTGATGTCAACGCCCTACCTCCAGAGATCGCTCTTGAGATCCTTCGGGATGCTGGATTGGCGGCTCAGATTTCTGGCAGTCAGGTCCTTTCATCTAACCCACCGGGAACTGTAGCCTCGGCTGACTATGGAACGGGCGCAGAGCTCCCTCGCGGAACTCTAGTCACTATATCGCTTAGCCGAGGAGGAACAGTTGCGGTGCCAGATGTTGCAGGCTTGAGCATCGCCGATGCAACAGCCAGACTTCTCTCCTATGGTTTTTCGGCAGTGAGTGCGCCGCAACCTAGTCAGGGCCAATACTTTCTATTCTCGTCAACAGTTCCCGATGGAATGGTAGTTGGAACTAACCCAGCTGCTGGTTCATCGGCGGATGCTCTCGGGGCAGTTCTGCTGATTATTAGCAAGGGGCCTTCCTCTGGTTAGTGTTTGGCTAGCAATTGGCTTTCTGGCGATAGCCATTTGGGTAATCGTCATAGAGCGGCAGCTTTACGTTGTTCGCCATGAATCCATAAGGGTGCTTCCCAAAGGAAGCTCGCCAATAAACGTCTTGCAAATTGGCGATATCCACTTAGCCCCCTGGCAAAAAACGAAGCAGCGCTTTATTCGAAACTTGGCCAAGCAGCCAATTGATATTGTGGTAAACACTGGTGACAACCTAGGACACAAAAACGCGATCCCGCCGCTACTGGAGTGCCTAGCACCGCTCATGCAAAAACCAGGGGTATTTGTAAACGGCTCAAATGATTACTACGCTCCGGTGCCTAAAAACCCAATCAGTTATGTCTTTCACTCCTCAGACGTTCCCAAATCAGCCAGGCTAGAAACCATCAGGATGACCTATGCTTTTGAGCTAGCGGGCTGGATTAACCTGAACAACAAGAGTGCCGAGATCGAGCTTTCCGGAAACCGCATCCGCTTCATTGGAGTAGATGATCATCATGTTGGCAGAAGTAACCTATCGGAGCTGGCCGCGAGTCAAACCTTCACCATCGCACTCACTCACGCTCCGTATCTTGAAATACTTAGAGGCCTTACTCTTCGAGGAGCCGAGCTGATATTTGCTGGACACACCCATGGTGGTCAGGTGAGGCTGCCAATTATTGGCGCACTGACAACCAACAGCGATTTACCAAATAAATTTGCCAGAGGAACATCGGGATGGAGATTCGAAGGGAAGAATTCAATTCTTAGTGTGGTGGCGGGACTTGGAAACTCGATCTTTGCACCGGTGCGATTTTTCTGTAGGCCAGAAGTGCGACTAATTACACTGCTCGAGGTTGCCTAGTTTATTGACTGGTTTATTGACTAGTCGCTTTTTGCCCAGGCGTCTGGCCCAAGCACAATAAAATCTTCCGCTGAATTCTCACAGCGCGCGGTTTCTCCAACAACAAAGCAGGTAAATCCAAAAGCTGTTATCTGTTCCCCGTCTGCCAGGGAAGGAGAAGTAGAAGCATCCGAGTATGGTGAATTGACACAAGTGAAGTCAGCAGTTAGTTCACCGGTAGTTGCACTGCCCAAAAGTTTGATCTGATTGCCGTAGGTGAAATCGCAATCTGAAGGCTTTGGTAGCGGTTCGTAACGAACCTCAGTTTCCTTGTGTTCACAAATTGCGATATCATCAAACTCGCTAAGGGTGCACCAGGTGGGTCCAGCTCCAACCTTAAAGATGATGTCTCCGTATTCAACAAGGAACAAATCTGGATCCACCTGCACAACATCAGCTGGCGCTTCTTGAGGAATTAGAGCTGGGTCAATAGTTGGAAGTGACTGCGATCCATCGGGGTTTGTGGGGGTGGTCGAAGCGCTGCAGCCAGCAAGGCTAAGCGAGACTATCAGTAGCGCAATTGAAATTGCTTTTTGCCCCATGGCTCAAGGATAGCTATTGGGCTTGAACTAGCTTGCCAAATCCACGCCGTGACTTATCAGAATCAAATTAAGTGATGCGCCTTAAAATTCTTTGGCAACCAGCTCGGCAATCTCATATGTATTTAGGGCAGCACCTTTTCGAAGATTGTCCCCCACCACAAACAAGTCAATGGAGTTCTCAAAATCCAAAGCTTGCCTTACCCTTCCAACAAAGGTCGGGTCCTGGCCAGCTACGTGGTTAGGAGTTGGATAGATACCCTTTTCAGGGTCATCCATCAGCACAACGCTCGGAGATAGCTCAAGCTCCGCGTGCACCTCGGCAACGGTAAGAGGGTTCGCGAAGGTGGCATGGACCGCCAGTGAGTGAGACACCTGAACCGGAACTCGGACACAGCTGGCTGCCACCTTTAGATCCTTAATTCCTAGAATCTTTCTTGACTCGTCTCGAACTTTCATCTCTTCGGAAGAGTGACCGCCGGCTTTTAGGGACCCAGCCATAGGAATAACATTCAGCGCAATCGGAACTGGCCAGAGTGAATCCGCTTGGTTCAAACCGGCTGCTTTCAGAAGTGATGCAACGTCTCCGCTTCTGGTTCCAGCAAGCGGATCTGTAGCTACTGCTGCGATTTCTTTTTGCAGCTGGTCTGCCCCAGCAGCACCTGCACCAGAAACTGCCTGGTAACTTGCAACAACCAGCTCGGTTAGTTTCCACTTGGCATGCAGTGCTCCAAGGGCAGCCATCATGGTCAAGGTTGTGCAGTTGGGGTTCGAGATTATTCCAATTGGGCGGTTCTTGGTCTGCTCGGGGTTTACTTCTGGAACAACAAGTGGCACTTGATCGTTCATCCGGAACGCTGCGGAGTTATCCACCACAACCGCTCCGTGTTCAACGGCAATCGGTGCCCAAATTTCTGCAATTTCATCTGGAACATCAAACATTGCGATGTCGATGCCATCAAATGCCTCAGCGGAAAGCTCAACGACAGTTAGGTCTTGACCGTGAACCTTTATCTTTTTTCCAGCAGATTTTTTGGAAGCAATTAGGCGAATCTCACCCCAGATGTTTTCGCGCTCGTTGATGATTGAAACCATCACGGTGCCGACAGCACCGGTGGCTCCAACGAGTGCAAGGTTTGGCTTTCTGGACAATTTATCTGCCAGTTCCTGCATGAACAACCGCTTCGGTTTCGCCATCGAGACCAAAGGCGCTGTGAACCACTCGAGCTGCTTCAATGACCTGATCACTTCGGGTAATAACCGAAATACGAATCTCAGAGGTAGAAATCATTTCAATGTTGACTCCTGCTTTTGCTAAAGCACCAAACAAGGTGGCAGAAACTCCTGAGTGAGTTTTCATTCCCGAACCAACAACCGAAAGTTTTCCGATGCTCTCGTCAAACTGCAAAGAAGCAAAGCCCATGTGATCTTTTGCTGCTTCAAGAGCCTGGATGGCTTTTTTTAGGTCTTCGGCCAAGAGAGTGAATGAGATATCGCTTAGCTTGGTGTTGGAAACAGCAACGTTTTGAACAATCATGTCGATGTTAATACCAGCTTCTGCGACCACGGTGAATAGCTCGGCAGCCTTGCCAGGAACGTCGGGGATGCCAACGACGGTGATCTTGGCCTGGCTCTGATCGACCGCTACGCCTGCGACTATTGACTCTTCCATGGTTTCTCCGCTCGAATAAATGGTAGTGCCGGGGTTATCAGTAAAACTAGAGCGAACCCTAAGGTCCACTTTATGGCGCCTTGCGAATTCAACCGCCCTGATGTATAAAATCTTGGCCCCAGCAGCAGCCAGCTCCAGCATTGACTCAATATCAACTGAGTCGATCTTTTTGGCTCTTGGAACAGACCTAGGATCAGCGGTATAAACGCCGTCAACATCGCTGTAGATCTCGCAAACATCTGCATTTAGACCGGCAGCTAGCGCCACAGCCGTGGTGTCTGAACCACCGCGACCAAGAGTCGTTATGTCCCCGCTGGTTGGGTCAAAACCTTGAAATCCAGCAACTATTGCGATTTCATCGTTGTCGATCGCCTCTTGAACCCGGTCCGGGGTTACCTCGGCAATCCGAGCGTTTCCATAGGTTGAATCGGTAATGATTCCAGCCTGCAAGCCAGAGAAGGATCTTGATTTTTCACCCATGGAGTTGATCGCCATAGATAGCAATGCAACGGAGATGCGCTCACCTGCGGTGAGCAGCATGTCTAACTCTCTTGGTGTAGCTTCTGGATCGTCGGAAACGTTTTTGGCTAATTCCAAAAGATCATCGGTAGTGTCTCCCATGGCCGAAACAACAACTACGACTTGATTCCCGGCACGATGAGTTTCGATAACTCTCTTGGCTACCACTTTGATTTTTTCAGCATCGCCCACGGATGAACCGCCGAACTTCTGAACAATCAGTGCCAAAGGATGCTCCTGTGGTATTTTTGGGGAGACTACCTCAATCTTTGAGGTAAGAAACCAAGTCTAGCTGACTGTCCTTCTGCCCTCAAAGGCCCGTCCGAGAGTAATCTCATCGGCATATTCCAAGTCTCCGCCCACCGGCAGACCCGAAGCTAGGCGGGAGATGGTGATTCCCATTGGCGAAAGCATTCTGGTGAGATACGTAGCTGTTGCCTCACCTTCTAGGTTTGGATCGGTAGCGATGATGACCTCTTTAATCTGAGGATCAGCAAGCCTTCCAACTAGTTCCTTGATGCGAAGGTTGTCGGGGCCAATTCCTTCAATTGGGCTGATGGCCCCGCCAAGCACGTGATACAAACCCTTGAATTCCCTGGTGCGCTCAATTGCCTGAACGTCTTTAGATTCTTCGACAACGCAAATACTGGCTTTAGATCTTCTTGGGTCACGGCAGATATTGCAAAGCTCCTGCTCAGCTACGTTGCCACACTGCTCACAAAAGCGAACTCTCTCGCGAACCTCAGTTAATACCTGAGCTAGCTTGATGGCCTGATCTTCATCTGCCTGCAAAAGGTAAAAGGCAATCCGCTGCGCGGATTTAGGTCCGACCCCAGGCAGTCTTCCAAGCTCATCAATTAGCTCTTGGATTACACCTTCATACATCTAGCGACCGCCAGCTTTTGGATCTTGAATTGGCTCAGCACCCAGGACTTCACGAAGCAACGATTCACCATATCTAGCTTCTTCATTCACCATGGAGTTTCTAGAAGAAGGTGCGCTCTTTGCCTCTGGAGCTTCGCTCACTTCTTGTTCAACAACTGGAATAACAGTTGTTGCAGGCTCTGCCTGCTCGGTCACCGAAGCAACTTCGGCACCTTCTTCGATGTGTGGGCGGAACTTCACTTGAATTCCAAGAACTGCAAAAATTGCTTTGCGCAATGCATCTGTTGAGCGGCTATCTGCCTTGAACGAATCTAGATCTTTTTGACTCAAGAACTTCAAGGTAAGAACATCGTCAGTTAGGTCCATAACGGTAAGTGTGAAAGCAACCATCCAGGCTGCTCTAGATTCCTTCTTGACCTGACCAATGATTTCCGCCCAAGCACTCATAAGTACTTGCTGGGTTACAGCAGGCACAGAACCAGCGGCAGCTTTTGCAGGCTGAGGAGTTTCAGCTCTAGGAGCAGCGGCTGCAACTTTTGGCGCAGCAACACTTGGGGCTGGAGTTGCAACCGGAGTGCGCACTGGTTCGGCTGCGGGAGCAACTCCCATGCGACGCTCTAGTCTTTCGATTCGAGCCAGGGATCCAACTTCGGTTTTATCGCTGGCAGGAACAAGAACTTTCGCACACATCAACTCAAGCTGAAGCTTGGGGCTGGTGGCGCCAGACATTTCAGTAAGTGCGTGAGCAACCGCTCCTGCAGCATGAGTTAGCTCTGCCATTCCAAAGCTCATTGCCTGCAGGCCCATTTTCTCCAGCTCCGCTGGGGCTATACCTCTGAGTACAGACTTGGACTCATCGCCTACCGAGAGAACAACAATTAGATCTCTTAGTTTTTCAAGAAGGTCTTCAACAAACCGTCTTGGGTCCTGGCCGGACTGAATGACCTTGTCGACGCTTGAGAACACCAGCGATGAGTTCTGGGTTGCGAAGGCGTCGACAACCTCATCAAGCAAATTGGCGTGGGTGTATCCAAGCAGGGCTGCTGCGCGGTCATACTCAATCTCGGCAGAGCCTGACTTTAGTTCAGAACCGGCGATTAGTTGATCCAAAAGAGATAGTGAATCTCTTACTGAGCCGCCACCTGCTCGAACAACTAAGGTCAGCACCCCTGGTGCTGGCTTAACTTTTTCAGTCGCACAAACTTCTTCTAGGTAATCCAGCATTTCGGCAGGAGCTACTAACCGGAACGGATAGTGGTGGGTTCTGGAACGGATGGTTCCAATAACCTTTTCTGGTTCTGTGGTTGCAAAAATGAACTTCACGTGGGCTGGTGGTTCTTCAACAATCTTGAGTAGTGCATTGAAGCCTTGGGGTGTGACCATGTGAGCCTCATCAAGAATGAAGATCTTGAATCTATCTCTTGCTGGAGCAAAGATTGCTCGCTCACGAAGATCTCTAGCATCATCAACACCGTTGTGGCTGGCTGCGTCAATTTCTACTACGTCTAGAGAGCCTGATCCATCACGAGATAGCTCAATACAACTTGCGCATTTGCCACATGGTGTATCGGTTGGACCCTCGGCGCAGTTTAGGCAGCGAGCGAGAATTCTTGCCGAGGTAGTTTTACCGCAACCTCTAGGTCCAGAGAATAAGTAAGCGTGATTTACCCGGTCTGTTTTTAGAGCCGTCATTAGAGGAGCTGTTACCTGCGATTGCCCAATAAGTTCGGCAAAGGTCTCAGGTCTATAGCGACGGTAAAGGGCTTGATTCACTTTTCTAACCTAGCTCCTTTGTACGACAGACCAATAAAAAGACCCCCCGCACACCCATCAGAGCCCAGCTACCCTTGCTATCTTTCGATCCTGGGGGAGTTCACCAAGATGACGCCGCACGGGGAGTCAACCTCAATTCTACCGCGACCCCCGAGACGGCTAAACTGAGAGGACCGAACCAGGAGAATTCGCCTAGTGGCCTATGGCGCACGCTTGGAAAGCGTGTTGGGTGAAAG
>ERZ888423.111-NODE-111-length-82320-cov-32.866954_pt1 | contig 82320 bp, 85 predicted proteins | sample MGYA00520523_ERZ888423 | MGnify/ENA primary metagenome ERZ888423 (study PRJEB32303, sample SAMEA104408611) | aquatic metagenome | biome: Brackish water; feature: Pelagic; material: water | place: Baltic Sea | collected 2014-06-08T10:24:00 | depth 30,27 m ... | reverse complement strand
AAGGTCAGAGGTTCGAATCCTCTTGGGTGCGCCATAAAATCAAGGACTTAGCTGTTGCTTACTGACCGACAAGCTCCTGTTTTTTTGCGTGGGGCTCCACCGGGGTTCCACCGAAATTGGCAGGTTCTCGGTCGTTTCGAGGGGTTTCGCGCCGTTTCGTTCAGGATTGCGTTTGGCTGAGCCGGGGCGGGCAACGCCTTCTGCCGTGTAAAACGCGTGTCTGGCGCCATAACTTTTCGGACAGACGCCAAGACGAAGGAGCTCATCTTGGCCGAGAGCAGTTTGCTGCATGCCGAGAGCGCCCGCGTGCGGTCGCCGGAACGATCCGACCGGTCCTGGAAGTGACTTTTGCACAGGACCGACGGACTGGAGTCCACATGGTCAGGCCAGACCTTTGTCCGAAATAAAGCTACATTTTTCGGACATACCGCTTGCATTTTTGTCTGAAGTATCGCTACATATTTCGGACATGCAGAGCAAACCATCCCGACCCAGGAATGCCGTTTTCGACCGCGTCCGGAGCGCTCCGCAAGGCGCCGTGTGGACGCCTGTCGACTTTCTGGATCTTTCCGGACGTGAGGCCATCGACAAGGCACTCCAGCGACTCGTCCGCGCCGGGAGCCTGCGCAGGATCGGCCGCGGACTTTATGACAGTCCGAGTTTCAACAGCCTGCTCCAGCAACCTAACCCTCCCGACCCCCGCGCGGTCATCGACGCTGTCGCCCGCCGGGATCAGATCAGAGTCCTCATCGATGGCATGACCGCCGCCAATGATCTCGGCTTTACCAATACCGTTCCAGCCAGGATCATCGTTCACACTGACGCGCGGCTCAAGACCATAACGCTCGGCAAGATGGCCATCACCTTTCGGCCAACGGCGGCCAGCAAGCTCTTCTGGGCCGGCCGGCCAGCCATGCGGATCATTCAGGCGCTCCATTGGCTGCGCGATACGAACGACGCAGACGACCAGGCCGAAGTGACGGCCCGATTATCGAGGATCCTGCAAGACCCCAGAAATGGCAAAACCTTGCGCGACGACATAAATGACGGAATGGCAACCCTGCCCGCATGGATGCAGGCGCTGCTTCGCCCAATGATCCAGACTGAGGCGACCGCGACATGAACCCGGCTTTCAATGACGTCCTGAGCGCACCTGCAGATACACGCAGCGGTCTCTTCACCGCGACAGCGCAGCGCCTCGGCACGACACCGCAGAATGTCGAAAAGGACTTTTGGGTATGCTGGACGCTTGATGCCCTGTTCAATGGGCTACCCCCGGGACCGCGTCTCCTCTTCAAGGGCGGTACATCGCTGTCCAAGGGCTTCGGCCTGATCAAGCGATTCTCCGAAGACATCGACGTCACTGTCTTCCGCGACGACCTCGGCGCGCCTGCCTCTGTCAATGAGCTCGCAGCCCTAAGCGCGAAAAAACGAAAGGCCGCGCTCGAGGCAATAAGGGAAGCTTGCGAAAGCTTCATAAATGGCGCTCTAGCAGAAAATCTCACGGCCATGGCGGCCGAAGCCTGCACCAGGAACAGACTTCCGGCCGAGGCGATACAGGTGCGACCTGATCCCGCCGACGGCCAAACCCTGCTGCTTGCCTACCCCACATCCACACCTACCGACGACTACATTACCAAGACGGTGAAGATCGAGTCAGGGGCCAAGTCGGCGCTCGATCCAAACTCAATTCGAACAATCAAGCCCTACATTGATGACGATCTGCCAGCGACCGATCTCGCGGTACCAGGCATCACCGTAGTCGACGCTGCGCGCACATTCTGGGATAAGATCGTGATCGTTCATGGCCTGACGAGCTGGTATTCCAAACGTGGAGAATTGCGCGGAAATGGCCAGCGCGTGTCGCGGCATTACTACGATCTGCATCAGATGCTTCAATCCGATATCGGGCGGACGGCAATGAAGGACCGGGCACTTGGCGCAAACTGCGTCGAGCATGCGCGCATGTTCTACAATCGACCGGACTTTGATCTTTCATCGGCCCATTCACCAACATTCACCCTCCGCCCGCATGACAGGATGATCGACGATCTGCGGCGCGACTATGCCGCCATGAGCAGCATGATCTTCGGCGATGCACCAAGGTTCAATGACATCACCGAATCGATTGCCGCATTGGAGCAAGAGATAAACGCGGAATGATGAGCGGCCAGTATATCGGGCGAGCTACCTCCTGAAATCGACAATCACTCGTCCTGGCTGGCGGGCTGGCCGGTATAAGTCTGGCCGTGCTTCGGCCGCAGGACCTGATCCTCTACAACCCGTCGGACTCGATTCCGAAAGGCTTCTATGTCCGGGACGGGTCTGAATGCGACAAACACTTCGAGAATCTGCGCGAGATCCTCAGTGGAGAATTCACGCCCGTCGATCAGCCGGTCGAGATCGTAGACATCCTGGCGGCGATTTCGGTTGCGCTCCTTCTGCTGGAGCATCGCCCGGTACTTTTCGGCCATCAGCTCTGTGAGGTCGTAGGCGAGTAACTCTGCCCCGCCCGTCAGGCCGAGAACCTGGATCTGCGTCAGAGGCTCGTTGAACGAGATGTCGACTTCGATCTTGCCGGGCGCCAGACCCCTGGTCAGGGCTGTCTCTTGCGGCGTGCCCCTCCGGGCAAAGGCGACCTTGATCTTCAGCGCCGGAAACCTTGCGGTCTCGAATATCGCTTTTGGCTGCCGGGTTACCGAGTGAACTTTCACGATCAGATCGGCGTAACCAAGCCTTGCGGCGGCGCGCGGAAAGGCGCTGTTGAGGAGGGCCTCGATTCTGTCATCAATGCCGGGGCCGACTTCAAATGCAGCGGTCAGGTCGATATCGGCCGTCTGGCGCGGACTGTCATAGGCGAGCCCCATCAGGATACCGCCTTTCAGGAACAGTCTCTGCTTGAGGTCGGCGGTCATGGCGATGGCGTTCAGCGTCACGTCGGCGGCCTGGCGCTGGGCGTATGCAACGGGATCGGCTCTGGCGCGTTCGACCCAGCCAGTGACATCCAGCTTGAGAACGGGATCAGACATTGAGGGAGATCATCCAGGTCTCTGAATATACCGAAGCGAACGCCTTCGACGGGTCAAGCTTACGGGAACTGCCGCGCTGGCCCAGGGCCTTCCAGCGCTCGATCCCCGGATGGCGGAGCGCGAGGCGCTCATCGAGGATATAGCCCGCCCGGCTTTTGACGAGGCTGCTGGCCGCGGTATCCACCGCGGCAACGATATCCTCGAGATGGCTCGCTGCGTGCTCTTCCCAGACATCGAGGACATGGGTCATGCCGCCGCAAAGATCGGGCTTCTGCAGCATATCGAGAAACGTCTGTCCGAGGGTCGAAATCCGGACCCCATCGCTCCGGTTCACTATCCAGGCGCCTGCGGTTGTTGCTTCGTACATGTGGACCTGCCGGCGGCGAACGCGGGGCGGGTGTTTGATGATCTTGAGCGGGTACGGATTGTCTTCTGTCCCGGCCAAGGCGGCGTCCATGTAGCTGCGCAGCCATTCCTGCGCCGTTTTTCGATCCGGCCTTGTCAGTATCAGCGCGTCCGGACTTCTGTCTGTGAGCCCCCACCGCTGCATGGCGGACAGGTGTGAGACATAGCAGACCGGATCGACGAGACAGACGATGTTCTCGGCAGGCAGGTCGGGGACGGCCAGGACGCGGATCATGCGGGCGCCGTAGTCCCGGTCGGCTCCGATCACGGCCTTGTTCTTCAACAGGAGACGGAGCCTCGCATAGTCTTCCCGGGTCGGCGTTTCATGCCGAAGGTAGAGTTTCTCGCCTCCGGAATCCCTGTACATCTGCCGGATCAGGCGGAAGAATTCGAACGGGGTCAGGACGGGCCGGCCTGCCGCTTCCAGTAATCCGGAGAGATATGTCCCTGCGCGGGTCATCTTGTCGGGATAGGTGCCGGGAATCTGCTCACTCATTTTCGGATGATTATGCCTTATAAGCGTCCTAAGGACGCTTATAAGGGATAATCAAAAAAGTCAATCTGCCTGCCGCAGCCAGGCAGATGCTTGTCACAGCTAGACTTACACATGAATATGTATGCGTCCTAAGGACGCATACATATTCATGTGTCTTATGTCAAGCAGGCAGCCGGGGTCGCGCTGCGCCGACGCCCCTTGGTTCTGGCGCCGGACATTGGCGCTGGCCTGACCCCTGCGACTGGCTAGGTGACGGCTCAAGGAAGAGCCGTCACCGGGAAGATCAGTCCTTCGGATTCCAGAGGAGGACGTAGCGCCCCTTCTTGCCTTTCACCGGGGCGAGGTTTGCGTAGATCTTGCGGGGACCGATCTGCGGATCGGCGAGGGTGAGGGAGATGTACTCCTTGTCGCTCGACTTCGCCCGGGCGATCCAGCCGCCGGCGAAGACCCGGTAGTCGGGCCGGGCGGGGGTTTTCTTGTCCGCATTCTTCTCGATGCGGATGGGGGCGGTGAGGTTCATCATCGCGAGGGGTCCGGCGAAGCCGGTTTTCGTTTCGCTGACATAGCCGAGGGCGTTTGCCATGGTGTGGTCTCCTGTTCGTTTGTGTTTCCTCCCGACTTCGAGGGACGCCTCGTCCCTGTCGACGCCGGACCGCAAGGGCGGCGCGGGCCGCCCCGGAACCCGTCAGGGGCAGAGCGCAGCGGCGCACGGGCGGGGCGCAGGAATTTTGTCGCCGCGAGGAGGCGCGCCAGCGCCGGGGAAAATTCTTGTGTCCCGCCGGTTTACGGGGCGGGCGGCGCCGTCCAGGTCATATGGTAAGAGACAGGAACGAGGCGTCCCCACGGGGTGCACGGTCCCGCTGAAAGGCTCAACCGAAAATCCGCGCCAAAAGGTAAAGGTTGACCGACTGATCCTAGCGAATTGCAAGGTTCACTTGGTCGAAACGATTTATTGCGACGACCGAAAAATGAAGGCGCCTGCTGAACAGATCGGCATTAAGGCCGTTCACAGCTGGGAGCTTTCGATGCCTCCCGCCCCACCGCAAAGAGAGCTTCCGTTTAACGGTGACTATATTCAGAGGATTTCCTGACTACTGAATCCTGCGCTCACTGAAAATGATCCCGACGCTGATGGTTTTTGATCGTTGTTTCAAACCAGATATCATCTAGCCGATCTCAGATCGGCAGACCGTCCTTTCAATATAAAGCCGTGTACGGATTTAAATTGCATGGACTTTGACTCCTAATTTCAGCACTTGATCATTATGCAAATTGACGACATTGTGCCCCCGGGCTGCAATGCCCGAGTCCAAGGTGGCGCAAAGTCAAAACGGACCGCGTTCTAGAGCATTGGTTTTGCTCCTGTTTACAGCGGTCCTTTCTTGGAGTTTCGGTATCGTCCTTCACCGCCCGGTGGCTGGGGTGTGAACCCCTCCCCCTTGAACACCTTTCAGCAGCGAACTTTAGAAGACCCAGTGCTCAGTCGGCCCAGAGCTGATCAAAAGGCATAGCGAACAACCGGTCTCCGACCTGCTGAATCCGGTCGCCATCATGCAGGACAATGCCCGCGTTAAAAGCCTTCCCCGTTGCCGCCTGCAATGCCTTCAGACCCCGAAGGTCGTCCGGTTTGACGCTTGCAGTCGCCTTGACTTCTATACCGACAATCGCGCCCGGCTGTTCGAGAACAAGATCGACCTCGTCCTTGTCGTGATCGCGAAAGTGACTCACGTACAATCGCTCGTCCCGCTGCGCTGCCATTTTCGCGAGTTCCGAAAACACGAAACCTTCGAGCAGGGTCCCGAGGCGCTGGCGGTCACCGGCGAGCAACCGCGCATCGGTTCGGCTGAGCGCAGCAAGCAAGCCCGTGTCGAGAAAATGCAGTTTCGGTGTTTTCACGAGGCGCTTCAGGTCGTTGCGATGCCAGGCACTTATTCTCTGGACCACGAACATCTGTTCAAGCAGCGCCAGCCAGCGATCGACGGTCTTGGCATCGACACTCAGCGTACGGGCCAGCGCTGCCAGGTTGACCGTCTGTCCGGCGCCCGCCGCCGCCAGTCCAAGCAACCGGGAGAGTTCTGCAGTCTTCAACACATCGGCAAGGTCGGCGGCGTCTCGATCGGCAAGCGATTCTGCATAGGCATTCAGCCAGGCCCCCCGGCGGAGAGGATCCCGTCTTGCCAGCGCTTCTGGAAAACCGCCCGCGAGCACGCGCGCGGCGAGGTCCGTCGTCCGGCCGGTTGTCTTCAATTTGGGAAAATCGGCGCTGAAGGCCCGCTCGAGGAACCGCGACGGGCGGCGCCGCTCGATCTCGGCCTGGCTGAGCGGCAGAAGCTGCACGGTCTCGACGCGTCCCGCGAGCGAATCCGGGGAGAGAGAGCTCCGGAACAGATCAACCGAGCCCGTGATCAGGAACCTTCCCGGGCGGAGATCCTCGTCCACCGATTTCTTCAGCGCCAGGATAAGCCAGGGCGCGCGCTGAATCTCGTCGATCACAGCGCGGTCGAGATCGCGAACAAACCCATCCGGATCCTCGATCGCGAACTGGCGGGATTGATCATCATCGAGTGTCACAAAGGCGAGCCCCCGATCGGCAGCGATCTGCCGGGCAAGCGTTGTCTTGCCGGACTGGCGCGGTCCGACCAGGGCAACAATCCGGGTATCCTCCATCGCGGTACGCACACGCGTGTCGGCATGGCGGTCGAAAGGACGAACCGAGGGCTGTTTGGGCATGCGAGACTTTCCGGAATCAAGGAAATGAATTTCCGGAACGCCTACTCCAAAATTCAGGAATGCAATAGTCAAAAATCCGGAATGTTCTTGGCGAGTGCAGGAAGCCCGCCCATCGCGGCCGCAAGGCGCGTTCCTGAGCGCACCCGGACGGGATTCGCGGCCCGGTCCCGGGCGACGCCTAAAACACGACCTGCACGCGGAGATTCGCCCTCTTATTAGCCGCACATCGCGCGGATAATAAGCTCGCTTTCATCCGTATTATCGGATATAATCTTTGCAAAAGGTGCGGAGAATGTCGTACATATATGAGCAAGAGGCGTGGCCGTCATTCAGATGGAATGAGCCGGCTATCGCCGCAATCCTGACTGGACTGCGCCATCGTCAGGGCCGCTTGCTCGGGCGTATGGAAATGCTGGGGTTCGCACTGAAGAACGAAGCCGTGCTGCGCACCCTGACCGCCGATGTCCTCAAGACGAGCGAGATCGAGAACGAATATCTGGATGCCGGCCAGGTTCGCTCGTCACTCGCCCGGCGCCTGGGCATCGATATCGGCGCCCTGACCCCGGCCGACCGGGACGTTGAGGGCATTGTCGAGATGATGCTCGATGCAACACAGAATTATGCAGAGCGACTGACCGAAGACAGACTGCTGGGATGGCATGCCGCCCTGTTTCCGACGGGGCGATCTGGCATGTCGAAGATCATCGTCGGCGCCTGGCGGGATGACGCATCCGGCGCCATGCAGGTCGTCTCAGGCCCAATCGGACGATACCGCGTCCACTTTGAAGCGCCGCCGGCCGGCAAAGTTCCGGCTGAGATGAAGGCCTTCCTGAACTGGTTCAACGCAATGGACACGCTGGATCCCGTCCTCAAGGCTGCCATTGCGCATTTGTGGTTTGTCACAATCCATCCGTTTGCAGACGGCAACGGACGTCTCGCGCGCGCGATCGCAGACCTCAGCCTGGCTCGCTCGGAAGGCAGCGCGCAGCGCTTTTATTCGATGTCCAGCCAGATCCGCGCCGAGCGTTCCGCATACTACCTCATGCTGGAATCCACCCAGCGCGGTGATCTCGATATCACGAGCTGGCTTGAGTGGTTTCTGGCGTGCCTCGACCGCGCTTTCACAGGCGCAGAAACCATACTCAGCGCCGTGCTTTTGAAAGCCAGGTTCTGGGAACGCTATGCCTCTGCGGGCCTCAACGACCGCCAGCGGCTGATGCTGAACAAGTTGCTCGACGGATTTGAGGGTAAACTGACATCTTCAAAATGGGCCAAGCTCGCGAAATGCTCGCAAGACACCTCAGGCCGTGACATTGGCGGCCTGATCAGGCTTGGCATCCTGCAAAAAGATCAAGGCGGCGGACGCTCGACGTCTTACTCGCTCATTGCATTGGGAGAGTGAGGCTCGCAGCGTACTCATGCGCGCGCCTCATCGGGCGTACTTCGCGACGCGACGACGCCTCGCGTGCATGAGCCTGAATGTGAATCGGCGCCAGAAGCTGGCCCCTCCAGAGCGGCGCCCCGGCCGGGCATTGCCCCTCGTCAGTCATGCAGCCGTGAGCGGTTTCGCACGCTTAATGCGCGTCTGCTCTTTTGGATCATGCATAACCTCCCAGAGTTCCGTGCGACGTTGCACGTTCAACCAGAAATCCGGGCTGTTGGAAAAAACCCGAGAAAGTATCAAAGCCGTCGCCGCAGTAACATTGCGCTTGTTATTGCACAGCTCGTTGACATGCTTGCGTTGCACACCCATCGCCTCCGCAAGCGCGCTCTGGGTCAGACCGAGCGGCTCCATGAACTCCTCGGTCAGGATCTCGCCGACCGAAGCCGGCTTGCGTTTTGTCATCAGCATATCGCCCGTCCTTCCCGTCTGAACCTATCTGTAACTGTGATCGTCAAGATAGACGTCCGAGGCTTCGCCCCGCGCGCCATCCCACTGAAAAATAAGCCGCCACTGACGGTTGATGCGGATGGAATGCCGGCACTCGAGATTAGGCGAGATAGCAGTTCTCGTATCACCCTCGCCGGCGCGCCATGCAACACGCTGGCCTCCCGAAACTTCGCGCCGGGTCCGTTTCCGGTCCTGGCCCCATAGACTTTGCGCGAACAGAAAATAGGGTACCAGGAGATTCGGCCAGCACCTGGACGAAGGCGAAGCGGGGAAGAACAGTTCCATGAAGCACCTGCTTGTTGCCGCATCGCTCCTGGCCGGCGTGCAGGCCTGCACGCCGACCCGTTCGATCGTCATTCCCGAGCGCCCTGACAAACCTGCGAGACTGGCGATCATTCCGCTCGGGGGAGACCTCGGCCCGCAAGCCATGGATCTGGTCGCCCGGCAATTTGCAGCGCGCGGCATTCCGGTGCGGGAAGGTCCGTCCGTCATCAGCCTCATCGGCTATGAGGCAAACCTCACGGACGGTTCGCCGGCGTCGGCCGGCCCGCTGCGAAAATACGGCGATGACCTGGGTGTGGATTTTGTTGTCGCCGGAACGGCCGAGACCGTCGGCGGCCCGCTCTATGCATTCGACCGGGTGAAAATGAGCCTGCGGCTGATTGATGTCCGGACCGGCGAGACGCGGTGGATCGGCAGTTACGGAGACACGGTCTGGGCTGCAGCGCTCAACACGCAGACCGACCTTGCAAGAGCTGCGAAGCAAATCGTCAAGGCCTTTGATGAGGGCGGTGCAGACGATCTCGTTCGCTAGGCCGGCCACCCCGGTGGACAAACACAGATTTGCCCGCACAGTGGCCACATCAACATGCCGCTCTGTGCGGCTGCCCAAAACAGGAAACGCCCCCATGGATCTCCACATCAAAGGCAAGAACGCGCTCATCCTCGGCGGCACGCGCGGCATTGGCCGTGCGATCGCGGACACGCTCGCGAAAGAAGGCGCGAATCTCGGGGTCTGCGCGCGCAATGCAGACCAAGTTGCCGCCGCCGTGGCCGAACTGAAAGCTCTCGGCGTCAAAGCCACCGGCGCGAGCGTGAACGTCACCGACGGCGCCGCCCTCAAGGACTGGATCGCTTCGGCCGCGCACGAACTCGGCGGCCTCGACATCCTCGTCTCGAATGCCGGCGCGATGGCCCAGGGCAATGACATCGACGCCTGGGAAAAGAACTTCCAGCTCGACGTGCTCGCCGCGGTCAACGCCTTCGACGCCGCCCACCCTTTCCTCGAGAAAGCCGCAAAGGCGTCTGGCGACACGGCCTTCATCATAATCTCCTCGATCTCCGCCGCGCAGGCCGACCGCGCCGACAGCTACGGCCCGATCAAGGCCGCGCTGATCCACATGGCCAAGGGCCTCGCCCGCCAGCACGCCAGGGCAGGTATCCGCGTCAATGTCGTCTCGCCCGGCATGGTTTTCTTCGAGGGCGGCGTCTGGGACATGGTCAAGACCAATGCGCCGGACTTCTTCGCGCAGGCGAATGCCCGCAACCCCACCGGCCGCTGCGCCACGCCGCAGGAGATCGCCAACGCCGCCGTCTTCCTCGCCAGCCCCCTCTCCTCCTACACCACGGGCTCGAACCTCATCGTCGACGGCGCCGTCTCCAGCCGGGTGAATTTCTAACCGCCCGCGAAACGGAGTTCCCATCTCGGGCCGCACCGGGGTAAAATCGGCCTTTAAGCGTCCGGGGAGGATAGGGCTGATGTCATTTCTGACGCGCCGGCGATCGATCGACACGATCGCGGACTTCGAGCCCGGAACGCGGCTGGCGCCCACCCTCAGCTGGCCGCACCTGATCGCCCTCGGTGCCGGCGCCGGCTGCATCGCCGGCCGCCTCTACCTGTTTGTCCGCCTGCCGGTCTCCACCCAGGTCAACTTCTTCATCTGGAACGGCCTCGGCCTGGTGCTGTATTTCGCCTTCGCGCGCCGCAACACGTGTCTCGCCAGGGGCGAGGAGCAGCCGGCCTGATACGGCCCGCTGGTCACGGAGCCGTGAACCTAGCTCGGGCAAGCGCCTCGCCGCTGCTGCGAATGGCTATTATGCGCAAAGTTAAGTGGTCGCCGCGACGGACAAACCGGCCCGGACCTCGTATAATGGATTTACCGGACTTAACACGTGCATGGCTGTTATAGCCTTGATCGGTAAGGTTCACCGTCTAATTGTAGAGGCCTATGACAACCTTATACCTGGTCCGCCCGGCCCGCCTTGCGGGCGTCGTGTTCGCTGCCCTCATGGTTGCGGCCTGCGCCGGCGTGCCCGCCGCTCCCCTTGCCGCCGCCCCGGCCGTCGAGACCGGTCCCGGCTTCCGGGCCCTCACCGGCACCGGCGCGCCCTCTGCGGGCTGGTGGACGGGCTTTGACGACCCCGAACTCCAGCGCCTCGTCGAGACCGCCCTTAAGGCCTCGCCTGTCCTGCGCGGCGCGGATTATTCCGTCGCCGAAGCTGAAGCCCTGCTCCGCCTCGCCCTGCTCGGCCGCAGCCCGTCGCTCAGCGCCGCCGCCAGCGCCGCCGCCCGGCGCCCTGCGGGCGGCGCCGACGACTTCGAAGCGAGCGGCGATGCCAGCCTCGCCGCCGGCTGGGAACTCGATGCCTTCGGCCGCCTCAACGCCGCCATCGAAGCGGCCCGCTATGACGGGACCGCCGCGCGCGAACTGCGCCGCGACCTCGCCGTGACCGTCGCCTCGCAAACCGCCCTCGCCTATATCGACCTGCGCAGCGCCGAAGCCCGCCTCGGCGTCGCCCAGGCCAACGCCGCCGCGCAGAAGGACAGCCTGGACCTTGTCCAGACCCTGTTCGACAATGGCCGCGCCAACGAGCTGGATCTGAACCGCGCCGAAGCCCAGTATCGCACCACCCTTGCCTCCCTCCCCGTCTTCCGCGCGACCATCGCGTCCGCCCGCAACCGCCTTGCCGCCCTCACCGGCGCCGCCGCGACCCTGCCGGCCCCGGTCACAAGTCCGGACGGCGAGCGCGTTGCCCGCATCCCGCGCCTCACCGCCTCGCTGAGCGCCGGCGCGCCGGAGGACATGCTGCGCCGCCGCCCGGACGTGCGCCTCGCTGAAGCGCGTATCGGCGCCGCCCTCGCCCTCGGCGACGCGGCCCGCGCCAACCTGTTCCCGCGCATCACGCTCAATGCGAACCTCTTCGGCCTGATCAGCGATACAGGCGCCGCCTTCAACGAGGACTCCATCGGTCTCTCCTTTGGCCCCTCTATAAGCTGGGCAGGCCCGGACCTGCGCCGCGTTTACGCACAGATCGACGTCAGCGACGCCCGCACGCTCGCCGCCGTCGCTGACTACGAAGCCACCGTTCTCGGCGCACTCTCCGACGCCGAGACCGCGCTCTCCGACTACGTCACCGAGCGCGGGCGCCGCGCCGACCTTGAAGCCGCTCTCGCCGCCGCACGCCGCTCCTACGAACTCTCGCGCCTGCGCTTCCAGGAGGGCCTCGACTCCTCCCTTGACGTTCTCGACGCGCAACGCACCCTTCTGACCACGGAAGATCAGCTCGCCGTGAACGAAGCCGAAATCGCCCGCCGCGCCATCCGCGCTTATCGCAGCCTCGGCGGCATCTGGACTGACGAAGAACTCATCGCCTTCCGGGCGGATCAGGAAGAAAATCCATGAACACGCCGACCTCCCGAACCCGGCCCCGCGCTGCCGCCCTTTTGGCAGGCGCCGCAATGCTGATCGCCCTCGCCGTCCTGCCCGGTTGCTCCGACAACGGCGCCTCCGGGCTCGCCGGCGGGCCCGGAGGCGGCCGCGGCGGCCCGCCCCCCGCAAGCGTTTTCGCCGAGCCCGCCCGCAACCAGACCTTCGCCAACCGCGTCGAGGCCATCGGCACGCTGGAAGCCAACGAGCGCGCCGACCTCACGCTCTCCGCCTCCGACCGCGTCACCGCCGTCTATTTCGAAGACGGTCAGCGCGTGAAAGCCGGCAAGACCCTCGTCTCGCTCGCCCAGCGTGAGCAGAGCGCCCTCGTCGAAGGGGCAGAAGCCGAACTGGCGCAGGCCAACCAGGAACTCGCACGCCTCGAGCCGCTGACCGCGAAGGGCGCCGTCTCGCAGGCCGAGCTCGACATTGCCCGCCGCAATGCCAACGCCGCCGCCGCCGAGCTGCGCGCCGTGCAGTCGCGCCAGCGCGACCGTGTGCTCGTCGCTCCCTTCGACGGCGTGCTCGGCTTCCGGCAGGTCTCTGTCGGCTCGCTCGTCCGCCCCGGTGATGTCGTCGCCACGCTAATCGATGACAGCGTCATGCGTCTCGACTTTGCCGTGCCCTCGATCTTCCTCAGCAGTCTCAAGCCCGGCCTCACCATCGAGGCGCGCTCAAACGACCTGCCGGGCGCTGCCTTCACCGGCACTGTCGACAGCATCAACAATTCGATTGATCCCGTCACCCGCTCCGTCCGTGTACGCGCAATAGTCCCGAACGCCGACGGCCAGCTGAAGGCCGGGATGTTTGTCGCCGTTGCCCTGCTCGCCCAGCCGCGCGAGGCGCTGTCGGTGCCCGAAGGCGCGCTCCAGCCCCTGGGCCCTGAAACTTTTGTCTGGACCGTCTCGGACGGCGCCTCCGGCCCGGTGGCCAACCGCGTCAAGGTCGAAATCGGCCTGCGCCAGGACGGACGGGCCGAAATCCTGGCGGGCCTTGAGCCCGGCCAGCGCATCGTCACTGAAGGTACCCTGCGCCTGCGCGAAGGCGCTGCCATTGTCCTGCGAGATCAGGCGATCCTGCAACCGGCTGCGGCCGGCGGGCCTGGCGGCGGCGCAGAGCCGTCCGCCGCGAACCGGGATTAGACCGCCATGATGCTGTCGGATACCTCGATCAAGCGGCCCGTCTTCGCCTGGGTTGTCTCCCTCGTTCTGATCGTGTTCGGCCTCGTCGCCTTCTCGCGCCTTGCCCTTCGTGAGTATCCCGACATCGACCCTCCGGTCGTCTCGATCTCGACCAGCTATCCCGGCGCATCCGCCTCGGTCGTTGAAACCCGCATTACGCAGATCATCGAAGACCGCATCGCCGGTGTCGAGGGCGTGCGCTTCATCAACTCGCGCTCGCAGGACGGCCGCTCCAACATTTCGATCGAGTTCCGCATCGACCGGGATATTGAATCGGCCGCCAATGATGTGCGCGACCGGGTCTCCGGCGTCGTCGACCTCCTGCCCGACGAGGCCGATCCGCCGGAAGTCGAGAAAGCCGACGCCGACGATGATGTGATCCTCTGGATGAACCTCGCCAGCGAACAGCTCGCGACCCCTGAACTCACCGATTACGCCAACCGCTACCTCGTTGATCGCTTCTCCGCCCTCGACGGCGTCGCCCGTGTTCAGGTCGGCGGCGCGCGTGACTATGCGATGCGCGTCTGGATCGATCGCCGCGCCCTTGCCGCCCGCGGTCTTGTCGCCAGCGACATCGAACGCGCCCTTCGCGCCGAGAATATCGAAGCGCCCGCCGGCAACCTCGAATCCGGCGACCTCTACTACACCATGCGCATCGACCGCGCCTTCCGCACTGTGGATGATTTCGCCGGCCTGGTGATCGCGCAGGGCGAAGGCTACCTCGTGCGCCTCGGCGATGTCGCCCGCGTCGAGCGCGGCACCGTCGATGACCGCACCACCTTCCGCGGCAATGGCGAGCCGATGGTCGGCCTCGGCATCGTCAAACAGTCCACCGCCAACACAGTTGATGTGGCGAAAGCCGCCAAAGAACTCGCCGAGGATCTCAACGCCACCCTGCCCGGCGGCATGCAGATCTACCGCTCCTTCGACAGCTCGGTCTTCATCGAAGCCTCGATCCGCGAAGTCTGGCGGACCCTCGCCATCACCGTCGGTCTCGTCACCCTCGTCATCTTCCTCTTCCTCGGCAGCCTGCGCGCCACCCTGATCCCGGCCGTCACCGTGCCTGTCTCGGTGATCGCAACCTTCATCATCATGTACGCGCTCGGCCTGTCGCTGAACCTCTTGACCCTGCTGGCGCTTGTGCTCGCCATCGGCCTGATCGTGGACGACGCCATCGTGGTGCTCGAGAATATCGACCGGCGCATGAAGGAACTCGGCGAAACCCCGCTTGTCGCCGCCTTCAACGGCACCCGCCAGGTCGGCTTCGCCGTGTTCGCCACCACGCTTGTCCTGATGGCCGTGTTCATCCCCATCACCTTCATGGGCGGCAATACCGGCCGCCTGTTCACCGAATTTGCCGTCGCGATTGCCGCCTCCGTCGCGTTCTCGTGTTTTGTGGCGCTGTCCCTGTCGCCGATGATCGCCTCGAAAATCCTGAAGCCGCACACCGGGTCTCGAACCGGTGTCCTGGCGCTGCTGCCGAACCTGGTCGACCGCGCCTTCAACGGCATCAAATGGCTATATGGCCACGTGTTCGATATCATCGTGCGCTTCCCGGTCATCATGATTGCCGGCCTGCTCGGCGCTTTCGCGGCCATCTGGCTGCTCTACCAGACGCTTGGTCAGGAGTACGCGCCGACCGAAGACCGCGGCAGTTTCTTCATCACCGTTCGCGGCCCCGAAGGCGCGTCATTCGAGTATATGTCTAAATACCTCGACGAGATCGAACGCCGCCTCCTTCCGTATACGGAGTCCGGCGAGATCAGCCGCCTCCTCGTGCGCGCCCCCGGCTTCGGCTCCAACGCCTACAACCAGGGCAACGTCGTCGCGGTGCTCGATGACTGGTCAAGCCGCCGCCCGGCTCAAGAGGTGATGGGAGAGATCAACGCCAAGATGTCCGACCTTCCCGGCATCCGGGCCTTCGCCATCATGCGCCAGGGCCTCGCGAGCGGCGGCGGCAAGCCGGTCCAGTTCGTGATCGGCGGCCCCTCCTATGAGCAGCTCGTCGAATGGCGCGACACCTTCGTCGCCGCCCTCGAAGCCGACAATCCGGGCCTCACCGACATCGACTGGGACTACAAGGAAAACCAGCCGCAATACAGGATCGAGATCAACTACGCCCGCGCCGCCGACCTCGGCGTCACCGTCTCCGAGATCGGCTCGACCCTGCAGACCATGCTCGGCTCGCGCCGGGTGACGACCTATATAGATCAGGGCGAGGAATATGACGTCATCCTTGAAGGCCTGCGCTCGGAACAGTCGACGCCCAACGATGTCCAGAACATCTATGTCCGCTCGACCCGCTCCGGCGAACTCGTCCCGCTCGCCAGCGTGGTGACAATCACCCCTTTCGCTGACAGCCCGACGCTCAACCGCTACAACCGCGTCCGCGCCATTACCATCGACGCCAACCTCGCCCCCGGCGTAAACCTCGGTGAAGCGCTCGACGGCATGGAACGCGTCGCCCGCGACGTGCTGCCACAGGAAGCCACAATCGATTTCAAAGGCCAGTCGCTCGAGTTTCGCTCTTCCGGCGCCTCGATCCTCTTCGTCTTCGGCCTCGGCCTCCTGATCGTTTTCCTCGTGCTCGCCGCCCAGTTCGAAAGCTGGGTCCACCCGCTGGTGATCATCCTGGCCGTCCCGGCCACGCTTGCCGGCGGCATGTTCGGTCTCTGGCTGACCGGCCAGACACTGAACATCTACACCCAGATCGGCCTCATCATGCTGATCGGCCTCGCGGCCAAGAACGGCATCCTCGTCGTCGAGTTTGCCAACCAGCTGCGCGACGAGGGCAAGGATTTCGACACCGCCCTCAAGGAGGCCTCGCTCGCCCGCCTGCGTCCGATCCTGATGACGGGTCTCACCACTGCCGTCGGCGCTATGCCGCTGATCTTCACCCACGGCGCCGGGGCCGAAACGCGCATGGCCATCGGCATTGTTGTCTTCTTCGGCGCCATTGCCTCGGTCACCGTGGCCCTTCTGGTCGTGCCCGCAGCCTACAGCCTGCTCGCCCGCCGCACCGGCTCGCCCGGCGACGTCGCCCGCAAGCTCGAGGCCGAATCCCAAGCCCTCACCCAGCCCGCCGAATAGCGGCGCGGCCCGATTGAAGGTTACCCGGACCGGCATGACGCTTGAAAGGCGCGCAGACGCTCCGCATAGAGTTGGGCGATAAAATAGGCTGAGGAAACGGCTGGCCCTGTCATGAACCTGTTCTTCCGATTCCTGCGCGTCTTCCTGCCCGCCTTCTTTTCGAAGGTGAAAACCGGCCTGCTCGACCTGCACATCGTCCGCTCGGCCGTCTGGCTCGGCGACCAGGACCCCATGGGCCACATGACCAATTCGCGCTATTCCTCCTTCACCGATCTCGGAACGATGAACTTCATGGGCCGCACCGGCGCCCTGAAAACCTACCGCAAGCGCGGCTGGATCCCGATCGTCCAATACGAGTCGTTCAACTACATCCGCATGCTGCGCTATCCGCAGAAGTTCGAACTGCAGACCCGTCTCGCCGGATGGGAGGACTGTTTCATCTGCTTCGAACACAAGTTCGTCGCGAAGGATCAGATCTGCGCCACCAGCCGCATGGTCGCCCGCCTCTACGGCCGCAGGAAAGCCAAGATCACCGCCGAAATGGCGATGGAAGCCCTTGGCGTGAAGTACGACAGCCCACCGCTCGACGAGCACTACCGCCGCGTCATCGCCGAACTGAAGGCGCGCGGATGAGCGCGCCTCTGCCCCTGATCATCGACTGCGACCCCGGCATCGATGATGCCGTCATGCTGATGATCGCCCTCATGAGCCCGAAGCTCGACGTACAGGCGATCACCACTGTCGCCGGTAACGTACCGCTGCGCCTGACCAGCCGCAATGCAAGGATGATCTGTGAACGGATGGGCCGCTCCGACCTCCCCGTCTACGCCGGCTGCCCGCGCCCGATGCTGCGCAAGCCCGTTACCGCCGAAGACTTCCACGGCGAGTCCGGCATCGAAGGCATAGAGATCTTCGCACCCAAAGCCCCCCTCGCGCCCGGGCACGGCGTCACCGAACTGATCGGGCGCCTCTCAGCGGCTGCGCCTGCGGGCCAGACCGTGATTCTCTCAGGCCCGATGACCAATCTCGCCGCCGCCCTCGTGATGGCGCCGGAGATCGCCGCCGGGATCAGCCATCTCGTCGTCATGGCCGGCGGCGACGAGACCGGCGGCAACATCACGCCGTTCGCCGAGTTCAACGTCTTCGCCGATCCCAACGCCGCCGCCATCGTCTTCGATGCTGGCATTCGCACCACCGTGCTCAGCCTCGATGTCACGCATACCGTGCGATCCGGGCCCGAGCGGGTCGCGGGCCTGCGCAGGATCCCCGGGCCCGGGGCAAAAATGATGGCGGACCTGCTGGCGGCAGGCAACAAGCTGGAAGCGCGCTGGAAGAACGGTCAGATGGCGCCGATGCATGATCCGTCCACGGCGGTCTACCTGCTCGCCCCGGAGATCTTCGAGGTGAAGCCCTGCCGCGTCAGCATCGTCACACGCCCCGGCGCTGAGTTTGGCCGCACCCGGGTGAAAGACACCAGACGCGGCCCCCATGCCTGGGTCACTGCCGCCGATGCTGATGCCTTCTTCGGCGTCATCGAAGGCCTGCTGAAAGCCCGCGCATGATCACCGTCGTCGGTTCTGTCAATCTCGATCTCGTCGCCTCCGGCGCGCCGCTTCCGCATCCGGGCGAAACCGTCACCGGGGCCCGCCTCGCGCGCTATCCAGGCGGCAAGGGCGCCAACCAGGCGCTCGCCGCCGCCCGCCTCGGCCACCAGGTCCGCCTCATCGCTGCCGTCGGAAATGACGACATGGCCGAAGAAGCACTGAAGCTTCTGCGCGCGGGCGGTGTGGACCTCTCCGCTACGTATTTCCTGAACGGCGAGACGACCGGCGTTGCCCTGATTGCTGTCTCCCCCGAGGGCGAGAATCTCATCGTGGTCTGTCCGGGGGCGAACAATGCGCTCTCTGCCAGCGACGTACAGGAAGCAATAATCGGGCACATGCTCGGCGTGCTGGAAGTCCCCATCCCCGCCCTGCTCGCCGCCGCCAAACGCGCCACCGGCTTCGTCGCCCTGAACCTCGCGCCCGCGCTGCCGGTGCCGGATGAACTGCTGGCAGAGGCAGACCTCCTCGTCGTCAACCAAACCGAGGCCGCCTTCTACGGCGCGTCCATCCATGGCTCTGGCCGCCTGGTCGCCATCTCGCTCGGAAGCGACGGCGCCGAGCTCTGGAAAGGCGGCATACGGATCGCCTCGGCCCGGCCGCCGCAGGTCCGCGTCGTCGACACCGTCGGCGCCGGTGATACCTTCTTCGCCGCCCTTTCCTGCGCCCTGATCAAAGGCATGGACGACCAGGCTGCGCTCACTTTTGCAGTTGCCGCCGGCGCCGCTACCTGCACCAAATCCGGCGCACAGCCGAGCCTGCCCACCCGCGCCGAAGTCGAGGCCCTGCTGAAAGCCCAGCCGCAGAGACCTGCGTAAAACCCGGGCCTCTGCCACCTGGGTGCCCGGTTTGGCTGGTCGTCAAAAGCTGGTTTCCGGGCAAGGTTGCGCATCCGGATGCCAGCGCGCGCGGTCAAAGGCGCGGAAACGCCCCCGCCCGGCTCAGCGCCGACGATACGCCGTGTCCCAGTGCACCCTCCAGCCAGCGCGCCGTCCCGATCATCCGCTCAAGGTCAATCCCCGTCTCAAAGCCCGCCCGGTGCAGCATCCAGATGACATCCTCGGTCGCCACATTACCCGTAGCGCCCGGCGCAAACGGGCAGCCGCCGATCCCGCCGCAGCTGGCATCGATCACATCGACGCCGGCCTCGACCGCCGCAAACACATTGGCGAGGCCCGCCCCGCGCGTGTCGTGGAAATGCAGCCGCAGAGACACGTCAGGCGCTTCCATCCGTACGCGCTCAATCCGCTGGCACACGTCCCAGGGCGTCGCTGCACCGATCGTGTCGCCCAGTGCGAGCTCTGCAATCCCCGCCCGCTGCGCCTGCGCGGCGAGATTGCCGACCACGCCGATATCCACCTCCCCGTCATAGGGATCGCCAAACGCCACCGAAATCGTCGCTGATAGCGGCAACCCTGCCTCGTGCACCAGCGGCGCACATTTCGCCAGCATGTCGGCGCTCTCCTGCGGGCTCATGCCCTGGTTGCGGCGTCCGAACCCCTCGCCCGCCACCAGTACGAAATTGATCTCGTCCGCCTTCGCCTCGATCGCCCGGCGCACCCCCGTCTCATTGAGGGCCAGCGCGATATGCTTCGTCCGACCGTTCCGCTTCAGCGCGGCAAACACCGCCGGCGAGTCCGCCATCTTCGGCACCGCCCTGGGCGAGACGAAACTGCCGGACTCCATCCGCGTCACCCCCGCCGCCTCCAGCCGCGCGATGAACTCCAGCTTCTGGTCAACACTCAGGTTCGCCGGGTCATTCTGCAACCCGTCGCGGGGCCCGACCTCGACGATATGGATCTTGCGTCCCATGATCATTTACCTGTGAAGGCCGGCGCGCGACGCTCAACGAAACTCGCCACGCCCTCCTTGAAGTCATGCGCCGCGAAGCTCGCCTCCATCTCTGCATCCGCCACCGCGAGGGACTCGCCAAAGGACTGGAAATAGCTCTCGCGAATCTGCCGCTTCATGATCGCCACCGAGCGCGGCGAGACCTGAGTCGCCAGATGCTGCGCCACCTCGCCGACATGCGCCATCAGCTCCGCTCCGGGGTGCGCGCGGTTGACGAGGCCAAGGCGCTCGGCCTCCACGCCGTCAAACTTGCGCGCGGTGAATAGCAGATCCAGCGCATTCGCCTCGCCGACCAGGCGCGGCAGCTGCCAGGCGATGCCGTGCTCGGCAATCAACCCGCGCTGAGCGAACGCTGTTGTGAACTTCGCATCGGCCGCAGCGTATCGCAGGTCCGCAAAGAGCGTCAGGATAAGGCCAATGCCCGCACACGGACCATTGATCGCTGCGATGATCGGCTTCGGGCAAGCGAACATATGACCGAACCGGCCCGGAAAGGTTTGCTCAAGAGCTGACGGCCCAGGCCGCTTCACTTCCGGACGGCTCGCCTGGTAATTCTCGCCGCCGCCCGCCTGGATCGACTGCAGTCCGTTCATGTCGGCCCCTGCGCAAAAACCGCGCCCGGCGCCGGTGATCACGATGCAGCGCGCCGCCTCGTCCGCCCCGCCGGCGCGGATCGCGGTCTCCACTTCGGTCTGCATCAGGCCGGTCCAAGCATTCAGCCGCTCCGGCCGGTTCAGCGTGATCGTCAGCACGCCGCCTGCTATGTGCGTGAGAATTTCCCTGTAGTCGGTCATCTGGAGGCTCCCTTGATTATGTATCGCCCGAGTGTAGCCCCGATCCGCGCCGGATGTCAGCCTGTCCCGGCGCCCGCTTGACTCTGCCCCGCGCCGCCCCCTACGCCTCGGGTCATGACCGACTATCCGCCTCCCCTTGCCGGCAGCGCCCAGGACGAAACACGCGAGCTGCGCCCGAAATTCGATAACAGCGGCCTCGTCGCCGCCATCGCGCAGGATGCGGAGACCGGCGAAGTGCTGATGCTCGCCTGGATGAACGCCGAGGCGCTGGCCCGCACGCTGGAGACGAGGCGCGCCACCTACTGGTCCCGTTCGCGCGGCGAAATCTGGGTGAAGGGCGAGACCTCCGGCCACACGCAGGACGTCATCGAAGTCCGGGTCGACTGCGACCAGGACGCCGTCCTCCTGAAAGTGCGCCAGACCGGCGGCGCCTGCCATACAGGCCGGGAGAGCTGCTTCTACCGGATCGCGGACGCCTCAGGCCTCATACTGGCGGGCGCGGGCGAAGCAGGCTAGCCTCCGTTCAACTCGAAACGTCCTGAAGGAAACCGCCATGCGCCTCGTCCTCCTGCTGACTTGCGCCGCAAGCGCCCTGCTCCTCGCCGCCTGCGCGCCCGAGACGCCCGCGGCGGTTGAGGCCGTCGCCGAACCGGTGGCTGAAGCCCCCGCGGGAAAACCGCTACACGTCGCCGTGCTCGATTGCGGCACGATCGCGATCTCCAATCTCGATGCCTTCTCCTCCTCCGGCGACTATGCCGGACAGGCCGACGAGTTCACCAACACCTGCTACCTCGTCCATCACCCGAACGGCATCCTGCTCTGGGATCTCGGCGTGCCGGGCATCCTGAAGGAAGCCGGCCCGGTGGTGCAGGACATTTTCACGGTGTCGCTCAACGCCACGATCACCGACCAGCTGACGGAGCACGGCCTGACCCCGGCGAACATCACCTATGTCGCTATCTCGCACAGCCATTTCGATCATATCGGACAGGCCGACCAGGTGCAGGGCGCCACCTGGCTTGTCCATCAGGCCGAACTCGATACCATGATCCCGCCGGACGGCTCCGTTCCGCAAACAACCGCTGACCAGATAGCACTGTTCAATGCGTTCAAGAGCATGAAGCGTGAAGCCTTTGCCGGCGAAAAGGACGTGTTCGGCGATGGCTCGGTCGTGATTTTCGAGACGCCGGGCCACACGCCGGGGCACACTTCGCTGCAGCTGAAGATGCCGGAATCCGGCCCCATACTGCTGACCGGCGACCTCTATCACCGCAGCGAAAGCCGCGCGCTGAACCGCGTGCCGCGCTTCAATTTCGATGAAGAGCAGACGATGGCCTCCATGGCCGCTTTCGAAGCCCGCGCCGCAGACCTCGGCGCCAGGGTGATCATCCAACACGAGCCGGCGGACGTGACCCCGCTCGGCGGCATGATCCGCTAGGGCAGAGGCGCTTCGGAAACGGGGCGCAAGACGATCTGGCCTGCGCGCCGGGCAGCCGCGACCTCAGCCCGGAACTCGCCTTCGACGCTGGCCGTGATGCCGGACTTGGCGAGTTCGGCTGCCACCGCCGAAGCGCGGCGATGGCCGGGCGCGGTCTCGTTGAACGCCTGCGCAGCGCCGGCCGTGGGCAGGTAGGCAACGACCTCCACCTGCGCCGCGCCCCAGCGCGTCAACACCCAGGCAAGATCATCCACAAGCGCCGCCTGAGCGGGCGTCAGCGCCTCTGCATCAGCAGCGAACTCAATCGCCGGAAGCTCCGTCCTCGGAGGATGCACTTCCATGGCCCAGTCGGGGAAGTTGCGCGCCAGCCCCTCCTCCAGCCGCCGGAACGCGGTAAGGCCGACGCCCTCGGTCGGCGCCGCGGAGAAGACCGCGCGGCGGGCGACCGTGTCGATTTCGGCCGAGGCCAGCGCATACGGGAAAGCCGCGCGGATTTCCCGCTCCAACCGGCGCTCCACGGCAAGCGATTCGAGCTGCGCTATCTGCGCCCGCATCGGCGCACCGAAAGACGATTCGGCGACCGCCGCCAGGCGCGCCGATTCCGAGCCCATGTCCGTATCGATGACCACCTGGTCGATCACCACATTCACCGCGCGCCCGAACCGTTCAGAGAGATAGGCCGACAAGGCCGCCTCCGCACCGGGCACCCGCTGCGGCGTCAGCACCGTGGCGCGCACCTTGATCCGGTCCGGCCCGGCCCGCGGAAAGGTAACGTCGAAATCGGTCACCCGCGCATCAGCGTCCGCGAACGGCTCGGTCAGCGCACCTCCTGCCACATCGCGCACCCGCGCCTCGTAGGCGATGTCGCGCAGCGAAAGGCCGAGCGGAATGGAGAGGGCGACAAACACGCTGATGATCAGCGCATTCTGCCAGCGCGCATGCCGCGGGCTGTGACGCTCCCCGAACCCGTAGAAGCGCGCCAGCACCGTCACCGACAGCGCGATCGCCAGAAGATTGGTCATGAACAGGAAGAATGCGCCGCCGGCGATCTCGAAATGGCCGGACGCCAGGCCAAAACCGGTCACCGCGAGCGGCGGCATCAGCGCGGTGGCAATCGCCACGCCGACAATCGTCTCGCCCTTGCGATGGATGGCGGCGTAACCGCCGGCAAGACCGGAGAAGATCGCCACCAGCAGGTCAAAGAAGTTCGGGCGCGCCCGGGCCAGGATTTCGGAGGTAATCTCCGTCAGCGGCGAAATGAAGACGATGAGGAACGCGGTCGCCAACGCCACCGCCATTCCGGCGGCCAGTGAGACGGCCGCCTGCCTCAGCGCGGCCAGATCAAGAATGGCAAGGGAGAAGCCCATCAGCATGATCGGCCCCATCAGCGGCGATATCAGCATAGCGCCGATGATGACCGCCGGTGAGGACAAAAGCAGGCCCAGAATGGCGATGCCGCAGGACATCACGTTCATGAAGATGTAGCGCCCCGACAGCGCCGCTTCGTCGATCGCGTGCGCGACGACTTCCTTATGGTGGATCTCGCGAATGCCTCGCCAGCGAGCCACCCGGATACGGCGGCGCCAGGCAGGATGCTTGTCACGGCGAGGCGCTTCGGTCGTGCTCATCCGCTGTATCCTCGAACCCATGAAGCCGGGCCTGGCTGTTAACCGGGCCGCGCATGGAAGCCTGGCACAACGCCGGCGAAAGGCCCTAGTTGCCGCCTTCGAGCAGGCGGCGGGCGATAACCATGGCCTGCACTTCGCCGGCGCCTTCGAAGATATTGAGGATGCGCGCATCCTGCAGCAACCGGCTGATCGGGTATTCGAGGGCGAAGCCGTTGCCGCCGTGGATCTGCAGCGCGTTGTCGGCCGCGGCCCAGGCTGCGCGCGCGCCGAGCAGTTTCGCCATGCCGGCCTCGAGATCGCAGCGCTTGCCTTCATCCTTCTGGCGGGCCGAGTAATAGGTCAGCTGGCGTACGCCGATCAGTTCAGCAGCCATCATCACGAGCTTGTTGGAGACGCGCGGGAAATTGAATATCGCCTGGCCAAACTGGTTGCGGTCGAGCGCGTAGCGCAGGCCGATCTCGAACGCGTTCTGGGCGAGGCCCACGGCGCGGGCAGCGGTCTGGATGCGGGCGCTCTCGAAAGTCGCCATAAGGTGCTTGAATCCCTGGCCTTCCACGCCGCCGAGCAGATTCTCCGTCTTCACCTTGAACGCATCAAAACCGATCTCGTATTCCTTCATGCCGCGGTAGCCGAGCACTTCGATCTCGCCGCCGGTCATGCCGTCGGCCGGGAACGGGTCAGCGTCTGTGCCGCGCGGCTTTTCGGCGAGCAGCATGGAGAGGCCGGAGAAATTGTTCGTGGCCGGATCAGTCCGCGCGAGCAGCGTCATCAGGTCGGCGCGCACCGGGTGCGTGATCCACGTCTTGTTGCCGGTGACCGCATATTCCGATCCGTCTGCGGATTTCACTGCGCGCGTCCGCAGGGAGCCGAGGTCGGAGCCGGTGTTGGGTTCGGTGAATACGGCGGTGGGCAGGATTTCGCCGGACGCGATGGCCGGCAGCCACTTCGCTTTTTGCTCCTCTGTGCCGCCGATCAGGATCAGCTCAGCCGCGATTTCCGAACGCGTGCCAAGCGAGCCGGTGCCGATATAGCCGCGCGAGAGTTCCTCGGAAACGACGCACATCGCCGTCTTGCCCATGCCGAGGCCGCCGAACTCCTCCGGGATCGTCAGGCCGAAGACGCCAAGTTCGGCCATCTCGTTGACGACGTCCATCGGGATGTATTCGTTGCGCAGGTGCCAGCCATGCGCGACCGGTTTGATCCGCGTTGTCGCAAATTTTGCGAACTGCTCGCGCACCATCTCCATCGTCTCGTCGAGACCGGTGCACTCCACCGTGTGGCGCGACAGGGCGTCCGGCAGGAAGGTCGCGGCAGCAGCCATCACCTCGGGTGTCTTGCCTTCAGTGATGAAACGCTCAATCGCAGGCGCCGACAGCAGCGCAACTTCGGCCGGGCCGCAGCCGAGATCGGCGGGGCGGACCATCTCGCCCTGGTTCATCGGAATGCCGCCGCGCAGCTGCGCGCAGTATTCGCCGAACAGGATCTGGGAGAGCAGTGCCTCGACATCACCGAACTGGCCCTCGGCCTCGAGGCGCGCGGCCCAGCCGGCCGTCTGGCGCAGGGTTTCGAGATAGGTCGCAACCCAGGCGAGGCCGTGGGCGCGGTGCTGGTGGCGCTCGAAGGCGGCGCGGTCTGGCTTGCCATTAGGCAGGGAGAGGCTCAGGCGCGCGGCGCTGGTGGCGGCGTCCACATAGGCTTCGGCCGCGGCGACCGCTCCCGTCATGGCCTCAGTCAGGCCTGCCATACGGACATCGGCAACATCGTTAAAACCGCTCAAGCCGTCCATGCCCCGTCTCCTCTAAGCTCATTTGACTACTGTATTATAGGCGCGCGGCGGCGGCTGGCGAGTCCGTCCTTGTGCGGCGCAACATCACCCCGATGCAAAGGCCGAGCAGTTAACGTTTGGATCATACCTGTTAACCCTCTGCGCCTTGCTTAAAAGCTTGTTAACCTTCAACTTATTAACGGAATATTCGCATGATGCGGGTCATTTCCAACGACATCAAAATGATTCTTAAAGGAGATGGGCACCTGATGAACCCCTATTCACGTTTCAGGCTTGTATCGAGTACGGCCTCGGCGGCGATGATCGTCGCCGCGCTATGTGCGTTTGGCCAACCGCTGCTGACGGCTGTTGCCGGTGCAGCCGGGCCCGGCACCGGCCTGTGGATCTCGCTTGGCGGCGCTGTCACGGTGTTGGTGGTTTTCTGGCTGGCCCTCACCGAAGCCATCTTCCCGAGCCTGTTCAGGTTCAACGCGGTGCGCCGTGCGATCCTCGGCAAGTACTATATCGAAGGCACCTGGCTGCAGGCCGAGCGCGGTACAGCCGGCGGCCACCGCCTGGCGGTGATCGACATCCAGCCTTCGGGACGCACCTTCATCTTCTCCGGCTACGCGCTGAACAAGGACCTCGAAATCGAGAGCAACACGCTCATCGAATTCTCGAAGTTCGAATGGCCGTTCATGACCTACAAGTGTCGCAACTCCCTTTCGGATGGCGCAGATGGCCAGCGTGAAGGCGTGGGCGAGATCCAGTTCGAGATGAACCGCTCGGCCGCAACCCGCTTCAACGGCTATGCGCAATTCGTAAAAGCCGGCCGCCGGAACAAGATCGAAGGCGCCAAGCTTACGAAAAATTCGGAAGTGAAACGTCTGCGCAGCCTCGAGAGCCGCAAGGACGTGCTCGAGAAATACTGGTCGCTTTTCTTCAACACGACGCTCAACACAGGCACGGCAAGCGCCCAGCCGCCGGCCGCACGCCCGGTGATCATCGAGACGACCCGCGCCGCGGTGGCCGAGCGCCGCCAGGCCTCCAGCGCCTCGACTGACGCCAATGTCGTCCCGCGCCGCCGCGCCAGCGACTGGCGGGCGGAAGACACGACCCCGACCGCTGACCGCATCCGCGCCAAGATGGAAGCCGGAGAAATCGAGGACGAGGAAGCCTACGAAGAAGAATTCGAGGACGACGCCGAACTTTACGAGGGCACCGACGGCGGCGGCGCCGACGAAGAAGACGAAGTCATGATGGAAGATGACTCCGGCGAAGAGACGGCCGAAGTCGCAGACGAAGAAAAAGATGACGAACTGGCCATCCGCCCGCGCCGGCGCGCTGCTACATAGTAATTTGTACACGGACTGAATTGAAGCGGCCCCTCTGAAAGGAGGGGCCGCTTTGTTTTCGGGGTCAGTCCGTACGGCGGTACCGCGAGGACTGGGCGCGGACCATCGCGCGGCCGAGGGGTTCAGGCAGGATACGGGTCAGCGTGGCCAGCATCTTGTTAGCGCCGCCGGGAACGACCACCGGCTGGCCGCGGTTGACCGCCTCGATGCCCGCTGCGACGACGGGCGCCGCTTCCATCCAAAGCCATTGCGGCATCTGCCTGGTGGCCTCACGCGTGCCGTTCACGTCGTGGAACTCGCTGAACGTGAAACCCGGGCAAAGCGCCGTGCAATGAATGTCCGTGTGCCCGAGGGCCTCGCATTCGGCATTGATGCTCTCGGAGAACCTGATCAGGCCGGCCTTCACGCTCCCATACAGTGTGTGGCCCGCGCTGCCGGGCGCGTAACCGGCCAGCGAGGCCACGTTGATAATGCGGCCAAACCTGCGCGCCGCCATGCCGGGCAGCAGCCGGTGTGTCAGCTCGATGGGGGCCGTGTAGAGCACCTGCAGGAAGGCCGCCTGATCTTCCCAACGCGTGGAGAAGAAGGTACCCGGAAGGCCATAACCCGCATTGTTGACGAGCGCATCGACCGTCAGCCCCCCGGCTTCCAGCCTGGCCAAAAGCCGCGCCGGCGCGGCAGGATCGGCAAGGTCCTCAGCCATCACGGTGATCTCCACGCCGTTCCGGCTGCGGATCTCGTCTGCCAGCGCCAGCAAGCGATCTTCGCGCCGGGCCGTGAGGACGAGGTTCCATCCGAGGGCGGCATATTGGCGGGCAAACTCTGCGCCGATCCCTGCGGAGGCACCCGTAATCAGGCAAAGACGTCGGTTCATGGTCAAAAACTCACCGGAATTGGAAATATGTGGCACAAATGCAACAAACCCGTCACTTAAATGTGACGAAAGCCCCGCTTGCGCGTTGCGCAACCGCAAATCCTCACTCTAGGGATATGGCCGGTGAAGACAACACATCGCGGGCCCTGCCCATTTTTCAAACTCACGGAGCGCAAGCATGAAGTTCAAGACAATTCTTCTCGCCGCAGCGGCCTCGGTCGCTGTATCAGCCGGGGCCTCAGCGGCCTGGGCGCAGGAAGACACCGCGACGGCGGAAGACGCCCGCACGCTGGAAACCGTCGTCACGATCGGCACGCGCGTGGCAAACCGGTCAGCGCTGGACACAGCCGCCCCGGTTGATGTGGTCTCTGCCGAAGCAATCCAAAGCATCGGTGTGGGCGAACTGAACCAGGCCCTCGCAGTCAACCTGCCCGCCCTCAACTTCCCGCGCCCTGCCCTGGCTGATGGTACCGACTCGATCCGCCCGGCCGCGCTGCGCGGCCTCGCGCCGGACCAGACACTCGTGCTGGTCAATGGCAAGCGGCGCCACACCGCTTCGCTCGTCAACGTCAACGGCACCATCGGCCGCGGCGCTTCAGCGGTCGATCTCAACACTGTCCCGAACCTCGCAGTTGGCGGCGTTGAAGTACTGCGCGACGGCGCATCGGCCCTTTACGGCTCTGACGCGATTGCGGGCGTGGTCAACGTTCGTCTGCGCGACGCCAGCGAAGGCGGCGCGGTTGCGGCGAGCTATGGCTGGCGCGAGACGGAGTATACCGTGCCGGTCATCACGCCGACAACGGCCGGCGTGCCCAACCCGGGCCCGGAAGTGTCGCGCAAGCGATCCGACGGCCACACCTACACGATCGCGGGCTGGAAAGGCCTCAGCCTCGGCGAGGACGGCTTCCTTACAGTCACGGGTGAATACAAGGACCAGCGCCACACCCGTCGCTCCGGCTATGATCACCGCCAGCAATACCCCGGCAGCCAGCCCGCCGCCGAGGCGGAAATCGGCCGTTTCAACGCCTGGACCGGCGAGCCGGAACTCGAGCAGCTGAGCCTGTTTGCGAATGCCGGCTATGACCTTGCCAATGGCGCCGAACTCTATGGCTGGGCCAGCTTCCAGGACCGCGAGACGATTTCGGCCGGCTTCTACCGGCGCGCGCTTGATGCGCGAAACACCATCGAGATCTACCCGAACGGCTTCCTGCCGAAGATCAATCCGGTGACTACGGACTATTCCGCTCTTGGCGGCATGCGCTTCGATGTCGCCGGCTGGGAAGCCGACGCCTCGCTCGGGTATGGCTCCAACAAGATGGAATTCCAGATCATCGACACGCTGAACCGCTCGCTCGGCCCGGCGTCTAAAACGTCTTTTGATGCTGGCGGATTCGAGCACTCCCAGCTCGTCGCGAACCTGGGCTTCGTCAAAGGCTTTGCCATTGAAGGCCTCGCCTCCGATCTCAACGTCGCCTGGGGCGCAGAAGCCCGCCAGGAATCCTACGAGATCACGGCTGGTGAGCCGGATTCCTACCGCAATGGCGGCGTACTCCTGCCCGGCGGTGCCGCAACTGCCTCCGGCTCGCAGGTCTTCCCGGGCTTCCGTCCGGAGAACGAACTGGAAGAAGACCGCACGGCCATCGGCGTCTATCTCGACCTTGAAGCCAATCTCACCGACGCGTTTCTTGTATCCGGCGCGGTGCGGGGCGAGTCCTATTCTGACTTCGGCGAAACCCTGACCGGCAAGCTCGCAGCCCGTTACGATTTCAACGATGCCTTTGCGCTTCGCGGCTCCGTCCAGAACGGTTTCCGAGCGCCGTCCCTGCAGCAGCAGTTCTTCACGACGACCTCGACCAACTTCATTAATGGCATTCCTTTCGACATCACGACCTTCAGGGTGGATGACCCGATTGCGCGGGCCCTCGGTTCGCAAGACCTCGATGCAGAGACGTCGCTCAACTATGCTGCAGGCGCTGTCTTCCAGGCTGGCGCGTTCAACCTGACCATCGATGCCTACCGCATTGACGTCGAAGACCGCATCGTCCTGTCGGAAAACCTGACCGCTCCGAACGTCCGCGCTTTCCTTGTATCGCAAGGCTTCATCGGCGCCGGCGGCGGACGCTTCTTCCTGAACGGGGTTGATACAGAAACGACTGGCGTGGACATTATCGCGAACTATGCCTTCCCGGAAACCGCGCTGGGTTCATTCTCCGCCACCGCGGGCGCCAACTTTAACAAGACCGAAGTGACCGCGATCCCTGCCATTCCTACCCTGACAAGCCTGACCCCGCCGCCTGTCCTGTTCGCACGAACCAACGTCCTGACCTTCGAGGAAGGCACACCGAAGGACAAGTTCACCGGTCAGGTGAACTGGGAAAACGGACCCTTCGAAGCCACGCTTCGTGCCGTGCGTTACGGTGAAGTCCTGGTGCCGTCCAACACCTCTTCACTGGACTACACGCTCAGCCCGAAGACCCTGATCGATCTCGAAGCCCGCTATACCTGGAACGATCTCGTCACGCTTTCTGTCGGCGCCGACAACCTCCTCGACGAATACCCGGATGCAGCCCCTCGCGGCCTCAATGGCACTGGCAACACGCCGTTCTCCACCTACTCGCCGTTCGGCTATTCCGGCCGCTTCGTGTACACACGGGCAACGGTCAACTTCTGATCCGGGCTTTCCGGACCTGAAATCAGCGCCGCTCCCGGAAGGGAGCGGCGTTTTTCGTTTTCCGCAGGTGCGCGAACTGATCTAAGACAAGGCAAACGCGGGGAGGATGACGCATGGCGCGGGCGAAGGCGAACGGGATCGAGATCGAGTATGAGACGCTGGGCAGCGCGAAGGATCCGGCGATCCTGCTTGTGATGGGCTTTGCGCTGCAGATGACGCGCTGGCCGGAAGGGCTGAAGCGCGGGCTGGCGGACGCGGGCTTCCGCGTCATCTGGTTCGACAACCGGGATGTCGGCCTCTCGACCGAATTCACGCAGTACACCCCGCCCTCCCCGATGGACGTGCTCACGGCCGCAATGACCGGGCAGGACGCCAGCAAGCTTGTTCCTTATACGGTCAAGGACATGGCGGCCGATGCCGCCGGCCTGCTGGACGCAATTGGCGTGGACAAGGCCGATATCCTCGGTGTGTCGATGGGCGGGATGATAGCGCAGCACATGGCTCTGGATCATGCCCACAAGGTGCGCAAGCTGATCCCGGTGATGACATCTTCGGGTGACCCGTCTTTGCCGCCGTCAACTCCTGAGGCCATGGCAGCGCTGACGGCTGTGCCGCCGGCGCGCACGCCGGAGGCCGTGTCTGCGATTGCGGTGAGTACGCAGCATGCCATCGGTTCGCATCCTGACCTGCGCAACAGCGCCGAAATCATCCGGCAGCGGACGATCGAGGATTTCCACCGCTCCGACCGGCCGTTCGGCGCGATGCGGCAGTATGCTGCAATCCTGGGCACGCCGCGCTGGCATGAACGCCTCGGGAGCGTGACGGCGCCGACGCTGGTGCTGCACGGCGCCGACGATCCCCTGATCCGACCGGCGGCGGGTCAGGACATCGCGCGGCGCATTCCGGGCGCGGTTTTCAAATCCTATCCCAGATGGGGGCATGACCTCGCCGACCGGATGAGCGAGACGCTGGTCGCCGACATCGTGCCTTTCCTGAGGGCTTAGATGGCCTCAGGGGCCCGCCCGCTCCTGCACGGTAAGCCCCCAGGCGTCAGCGGATCGCGACCGGATTGATGATCGCCTGCACGGCGCCTTCCAGCCGGGGCGCGCCCAGCGTGAAGAAGAATTCCGTCACGCCATCGGCGGCCAGTTCGGTCGTCACCATGTTCTCGAGAATGTAGACGCCGTTCTTCGCCAGCAGTGTCAGGTGCACGTCGAACGGGCGCGTCTCGGCCTCGAACGGGATCACTTCCAGCGCCCAGGTGTCCGCGCCGATGGCGACAACGCCGAGATCGGCGAGGTATTGCGCGCCTTCCACGCCAAGGCCCGGCTCTACCGGGGAGAGTTCGCTGGAGCCTTCCGAAGCTTTCATTGTGCCGGTGTGGAAGAGCACGATGTCGCCCTTTCCGATGGTGACGCCGGCGGCCCTGGCTGCGGCTTCGATTTCGGCGCGGTTGAAGGCGGTGCCGGCTGCGACCGGATCGCCGAAGGTTTTCGTCATGTCGAGCAGCACGCCGCGCGTCGCGACCGGCGGCAGCGTGTGCGTGCCATACTGGGTGAGGCCACCCGTCGTCACGAAGTCCGCAACCGGCACACCATTATAGTAACGATGGTCGATACCCATATGGCCGAGGCCGTCGAGCTGGCTGCCGATACCGACATAGGTGTTGACGAGATCATCGTTTCCGACGGCCTTGTTCTCGCCGAGCGGCGTGCCCGAACCGTCCGACAACTGAAGAACCGTCATGCTGAACGTGCGCGGACCATAGGCGGGGGTTTTCTTGCCCGTCACCTGGCCAAGCGCGTAGGTTTTGCCGGTGGTGATGAGGCGCGCCGCCTCGGCCGTCTTCGCCTCCGACAAATTGTTCATCGCGCCAAGCCGGTCCTCGGCGCCGTAGCGCGAGGGATACCAGCCTTCGGACTTGATCTCGGTCTTCGCCGTGGCCGCTTCGGGCGCCTCGGCCTCGCCGCTGGAAAAGCTGGTGCAGGCGGCGAGCAAGGCCGCGGCGGCGATCAGAATGCGTTTCATGTTGTCTCCTGCCTTTATGTTTGGGCGGAGCCTACCCTTGCGGGCCGCATTGGCAATCCCCTCAGGCGCGGCGCACCCAGAAACCGGCGCGCGGGAAGTGGACGTGGATGGTCTCGGCCTCCGGCGTGAACCGGCGCACGATGATGCGCTGCGAGTCAGCATGCACCAGTTCGCCTTCGACCCAGTCCTGACCGTAGTCGTCCGGGGCGACCGCGACCCTTTCGCCGGGCGAGAATTCCTGCGGCTCGTTGCGCGTGGTGGCCGCGACAAGGCGCGGCGCAGCATCCCTGGCAATGGCAATAGCTTGCTTCGAGGTGATCGTCTCCGGCTCCTGCCCTTCCGCATCGGCAAGTCGGCGGTACCAGGCTGCGGTCAGCGGCGCGTTCTCGAGACAGGCATCTGCAAATTCCGGCACGGCGGACTTCATCCACCAGACGTTCATGTACGCATGCACATCGACGAGGCCGGGCTTGGCACCGATCAGGTAGTTGCCGCTGCCCGCGCCCTTGCCGCCGGCAAGGCGTTCCTCGATCAGCATCAGGCGCGCACGCCACTGGTCCTTCATCATCGGGGCGACGGCCTTCATGCCCTCGACGTTGAAAGGCCGGCCTGACAGTTGCTCACGGTCCTTGATGAAGGCTTCCGGCACATTGTCGCCCATATGCCCGAAGATCACCGCAACGGATGACTGGAACCAGCGCGAATCCGCCCAGCCGGCCACCATCTGCGCGATGCCTTCGTGGCCGGGCAGTTTCAGCGAGTAGAGGGGATAACGCGCCTCGATCTCGCGCAGGATGATGGCCGAGTCGCAGTACACGTCGGCGCCAATCTGCAACACGGGAATGCGCCGGTATCCGCCGGTCAGCGCAATGAGATCCGGCTTCGGCATGATCACCGGCTGCTCGACGCGCGCATAGGCGAGGTTCTTGAGCTTCAGCGCAAGGCGCACCTTCTCAGAAAAGGGCGAGGACGGGTATTCGTGCAGGATGATGCTGCGTGCGTCGGCCATGTGGTGTCGCAAACCTCCCCGTATGCAAGCCGCGCACTTTGCGTGATCCCGGCCCCTCGTAAAGAGGCAAAAGAAACCACCTGTGGTGCAAAGCAAGAAACGGGTGGCGCGGCGCGCCGGGCGGGCGCATTTTACGCCCATGTTTGATGGACAAGCCCCTCTCGACGAACGCGCCCGCGCTTATGACCGGATGGCGAAAGCTCTCGACTGGCTGGGCGAAACCTGGCCGGACTGGCCGGACCTTCAAGCCGCCGCCGCGGCCATGGGCCTCTCGCCGCACCATTTCCAGCGCGAGTTCACCCGCTGGGCCGGGATCAGCCCCAAACAGTACCAGGGCGCTCTGGCGCACGGCGCGGCCGGAGACCTTTTGCGCAGCGGCGCCAGCCTACTGGACGCGGCGCTGGAGACCGGCCTCTCCGGTCCCGGCCGGCTGCACGACCTGTTCATCGCCCATGAGGGCCTCACCCCCGGCGAAGCCAAGGCCGGCGGCAAGGGCGCCGACCTTGTCCTCGGCCGCGCGCCAACCCCCTTCGGGCCGGGCGCCTGGCTGCTCGGGCCGCGCGGCCTCGTCGCGCTCGGCTTCATTGATGAAGATGCCCCAGCCCGCACCGGCTTCGTGCATCAGGGCCGCGGCGAGGCGGACGCGTTCGCGGACCTTGCCTCGCGCTATCCAGGCGCCGTGATCCGGCGCAATGACGACGAAGCCGAGCGCTTCGCCTCACGCGTGTTTGAAGCGGGCGAGCCCCTGCCCGTCTGCCTCTATGGTACGCCCTTCCGGCGGCAGGTCTGGCGCGCGCTGCTCGACATTCCGGCCGGAGAGACCCGCACTTACGGCGCCCTTGCTCACGCGGTCGCGGCGCCGAAGGCCGCCCGGGCGGTCGGCGCCGCCGTCGGCGCCAACCCCGTCAGCTGGTTCATCCCCTGCCACCGGGCCCTTGCAGCCGATGGCCGGCTGCATAACTATCACTGGGGCGTGGGGCGAAAGCGCGCCATGCTTGTCTACGAACGCGCGCACCGGGCCTGAATTGACGGGCCACCGGGCGCCGAACCCGGAACAAAGCGGCCTGCCATGTATGTCTATCTCGCCCTCGTCGTCGCTGTGGCCGCCTGGGGCATCCACCTCGCGCTGTGCTGGAAGCAGGCGAAAGCCTTCGCGCCAGAGCTCCTGAAGGCGCGCCAGAAAGCGGGCGAACTGCCGGAGGGTATCGACGAGACCGAATTCACGGACCTGTACCTTCGGGCGGAAGGTCCGCGCCGCGGCACCTATGTCTACGCCTGCGCCGCCTTCATCACCTTGCTGCTTGCGCCGCTGTCAGCGCTGTTCAACACGGTGTGGACCGCCCTCTGGCGCCTGGCTGGCCAGTCGCCCGTGTTCGAGGTCGGCACCCTGATCCACACGTTCAGCTTCTTCCTGGCCTTCTTTGGCCTTACCGTGGGCCTGCTCGCGCTGGCCATGCACCGCTATCACACCCTCACGCCGCCGAACCTCAAGCAGGTGATCCGCACCCTCCGGGAGACCCATTCATGAGCGTTGAATTCCTGCACACGATGGTGCGCGTCAGCGATATTGACGCGGCCAAACGCTTCTTCTGCGACGGCCTCGGCCTCGCTGAAGTGACACGCTACGACAACGAGGCCGGGCGCTTCACGCTGGTCTTCCTCGCCGCCCCTTCCGACATCGAACGCGGCGGCGGGGTTCCCGCCGGCGCCTCGCCGACCTCGCTCAACATCCCGATGATCGAACTGACCTGGAACTGGGACGAGAAGGACTATTCCGGCGGGCGAAATTTCGGCCACCTCGCCTATCAGGTCGACGATATCTACGCCGCCACCCAGCGCTTCGCCGATCTCGGCGTCACCATTTCCCGCCCGCCGCGCGACGGCCGGATGACCTTCATACGCTCCCCGGACGGCATCTCGGTCGAACTGCTCCAGAAGGGCAAACCTCAGCCGCCGAAGGAACCCTGGGCGAGTGCGCCAAATGTGGGGGCGTGGTAGCGTGACGGTGTCTGGCGCTTCAGGCGAAGCACGCTAATATCGCCGTGCTTCACAAGGATACGTCCATGACCCCCATCGCCGCCACTACCCTTTATATAGGCCTGTTCGGCCTGCTGATGATGATCCTGAAACTGAATGTGGGGCGGGTGCGCGCCTCGAAGAAGATCAATCTCGGTGACGGCAATGACGAGGCGATGCAGCGCGCCATCCGGGTTCAGGGCAACGCGGTGGAAGATGTCCCGGTCCTGCTGTTCGGACTGGTGGGCCTCGGCCTTCTGGAAGCGCCGGTCCTGCTGATTCACGCACTGGGGGCGACGTTCCTGATTGGCCGTGTACTGCATGCTGTCGGGCTGGGCGGCATGCCGGGCGCCGGTATCGGCCGTACAATTGGCACGCTTCTGTCGCTGATTGTCATCCTGATCACCGCCGGCGCCTGCGTCTGGTACGCGCTAAACTGAGACGTGTTGAGAAAATCGCGACGGTTTCTGCGAAGCGCTGAGACTGGCTGATAAACTCTGGCACCGCGCTGACAGGCAGAAGCGGGGAGATCGAGGCTTCGCCGCTCACTCCAGCGCGCCGATATACGGCAGGCCCCGGTACAGGCCCGCATCGTCCATGCCGTAACCGACGAGGAAACGGCCCGGCGCATCGAATGCGCAGAAGTCCACGCCTTCGGCCCCGCGCGGCGCCCAGGGCTTCTGCGTCAGCGCCACGGTGAGCACTTCACGCGCGCCCTTGGCGATCAGGTGCTGCCTGGCGAAATCAAGCGTGCGGCCAGTATCGAACACGTCATCGATCAGCAGCATCCCGCGCCCTTCGACGGGGCGCGAGACATCCGCGCGCACGACCACCCGGCCCGAACTTTCCCGCGCATCGCGGTAGCTTTCTAGCCAGAGCACATCCAGCACCGGATGCACACCGCGCCGGGCCAGCGCCTTCATCAGGTCGCTGGTGAAGGGCGTCGCGCCGATCAGGATCGACACCGCCGTCCAGTCGCCGGTAAGGCGCGGCACGAGCCGGTCTGCCAGAGCGTCCACACGGGCCATAAGGTCCGCCTCGGAGAGGATCACATCGATCCTGGGCATCGGAGCGAGAGGCGTAGGGGCTTGCATGGTCAGAGGGGATCCTCGGTAGCTGGCACAATACCTTCGTCTTCGGCCACCGGAAGCGGCTCGTCCGTCAGCGGCGGCAACTCCTCCGTAGGCGGCTCATTCGGCACGGCGGAGCGTTCGACGAAACTGACGGCGACCTCGAAACTCTCAACCGGGGCCGGCTCGACGACGACACCGAACTGGCCGGAAGCGCCTCGTTCGAGTTCGCCCGGCGTGACAAAACTGTATTCGGTGGCGACGATCTTGCCCGCCTCGTCGCGCAGGTCGACGCGCACGCCGGGTGTCTCGACGGCTGAATTCGCGACGTTCACAGCCCGGCCGGTGACTGTGACGACCGGGATCGTATCATTGAACGTCCGCGCGCGTTCGATATCAGCAAAGTCGAGCCCGAACCGGTTCACATCCAGGCCGGCCAGCTTGTAGGCTGCGGCCGATTGCGGCCAGACCTTCACGACGTCATTGCGGAACATGAAGGCCGCGAAGGTCGCGCCCGCAAACAGGCCCCCGACCAGCACCCACGAAAACGCGGCGGCGACGCGGCTTTTCTCGCGCCGCTGCTCGCGCAGACGTTCGCGGTAAATCTCGTGCGCAGGCGCCGCCGGCTTGCCTTCTGCCAGCGATTTCGGCTGCACGAACCAGGAATGCCCGCAGGCCGCGCATTTAACAGTTCGTCCGCTTTCACCGATTGTTGAGTCATCGGCGAAATAATGTGTGCTGCAAGAAGGACAGATAAGGATCATTCCGTCGTCTTTCCGGCTGCTGCCCCTTTGGCCCACTTCGTAACCCGGACCCCCGCACCATGACCCAGCTTCGCCCGGACATGTTTGATGAGGCTGCCGTCCACCTGGACGGCGTGTCCCTTCGCTACGATTCGACCGAGGAAATCCTTAGCGGGATTGATCTCGTCCTGAAACCCGCCAGCTTCAGCTTCCTGACCGGCGCCTCGGGGGCAGGTAAGTCCAGCCTGCTGAAGCTGCTTTATCTGGCGCAGCCGCCCTCGCGGGGCGAAGTCTCGCTTTTCGGGCGCCCCACCGGCCGGCTTTCCCGGGATGAACTGTCGGCGATGCGGCGCCGCGTGGGCGTCGTGTTCCAGGAATTCCGCCTGCTCAACCATCTGACGGCCTACGAGAACGTCGCCCTCCCCCTGCGGGTGATGGGCCGCAAGGAGAGCCAGTACCGCCGCGATGTCGAGGAGCTGCTGCGCTGGGTCGGCCTCGGCGAGCGCCTTCACAAGCGCCCGGAAACCCTGTCCGGCGGTGAGCAGCAACGCGTCGCCATCGCGCGCGCCGTGGTGACGCAGCCGAACCTGCTGATCGCCGACGAGCCGACCGGCAACGTCGACCCCGACATGGCGGCCCGCCTGATGCGGCTTTTCTACGAGCTCAACAAGCGCCTCGGCACGACCGTGGTGATCGCCACCCACGACCTTGGCCTGATCCGCCAGATCGACGCGCCGGTCTACCGGCTCGCCGACGGCATGCTGGTTCAGGAAAACGGCGAGGGGGCCCCCACCGCCCGCCGCCGCACCGATCCCCTGAGGGCGATGCGATGAAACCACGCGAGAATTCCCTTCTGCCGCTGGAGGATGCCCGCGAGGCCGCCCTGTTCTTTGTCGTCGGCGCGCTCTGCTTCCTGGCCGCCCTCGCTGCCCTGTCGGCGAAATCCACCTATGGCGCCGCCCGGGCCTGGACGGCGCAGGTCGAGGGCGAATACACTGTGTCCCTCTCCGGCGCCGACGCAACCGCCGCCGATGAAGCCGCGCGCCTGCTGTCGGGGCTGGACGGCGTGATCACCGCCCGCGCCTTCAGCGACGCCGAGATCAATGCGCTGCTGGAGCCCAATTTCGGCAAGAGCGGCCTGCCCGCCGACCTGCCCGTGCCCCGCCTGATCGCGGTGACCGGCGCCGCGGACGCCGAAGGCCTAGGGGCGAGGATCAGCACGGCGCTGCATGACGCGGGGCACACCGGAGCGGTTGACGCGCACGCCGAATGGGCCGGCGATGTGCGCCGCATGCTGTCGATCTCGCGCATCGCCGCGCTCTCCATCGTCGCGCTGCTGTCTGCCACCGCTATTGCGGTGATCGCCTTCGCGACCCATGCCGCCCTGCTGGCCCGGCGCGATATTGTGGACGTGCTGCACGTGGCCGGGGCCAAAGACCGGTTCATTGCCGGCCTGTTCGAGCGCCGTTTCTGGCTGCTGGGTCTGCGCGCCGGCACAGTTGGTGCGCTCCTGGCGCTGGCCAGCGTGGCCATCCTGATCACTCTGGGACGCTCCGGCGCAGAGCGATCTGGCCTCCTGCCGCAATTGTCGCTCGATTTCCCGGACCTGGCGGTTCTGGTGGTGACACCGGTGATTGCAGGCCTCGCTGCCCGGCTGGCCGCCGGGATCACCGTCATGCGGTCACTCCGGTCCGTCATGTAGTGACGCAGCCCTGACAAGGCGCTAGAGCCGGACCTGATGCAGATGCTCCGATCCTATCTCTTCCTGCTCTGGCTCTACGGCTGGATGGCGATCGTCGGCGTCCTGTACCTGCCGACGCTCATGATGCCGCGCGTGGTCACCCTGAAAGCCATCGGCTTCTACGGCGAGATCATCCGCTTCGGCCTGCACTGGATCTGCGGCATCCGTACGGAAATCCGCGGCCGCGAACATGTCGTCCCCGGCCCCGCCATCTACGCTGGCAAGCATCATTGCATGCTCGACGTGTTCATCCCCTTCATCGCCACGCGGGAGCCGTGCCATATCCTGAAGAAGGAACTGGCGTGGACGCCTTTCCTCGGCTGGTACGCGATGAGCACCGGCATGATCGCGATCGACCGCGCGGGCACCACCAAGACGCTGAAGGCGATGGTCGAGGCCGCCAGGAAGCGGGCCGCCCAGAAACGCACGATCGTGATCTTCCCGGAAGGCACCCGCCGCGATCCGAACGCAGCGCCGGATTACCAGCCCGCCGGCATTTCGGCAATGAACAAGGCGCTCGGTGTGCCGATCATCCCGGTGGCCACCAATGCCGGCCTCTGCTGGCCGGCCAAGGGCACACGGTTCAAGCCTGGGCTGATCGTCTACGAGGTGCTGCCCGCCATCCCCGGCGGCCTTGACCGCAAGGCGCTGATGGCGCGGCTGGAGAACGATCTCGAGACCGCCTCCAACCGCCTGATCGCCGAAGGTCGCGCGCTGCAGGCAGCGAAGGCCCCGGGGTGAGCACCGCACCGGCGCACCGCGCGCTGAAAGCCGCGTGCGAGCATCTGGCCACCACCGACCCCGCCCTCGCCCGCGCCTATGAGGTGATCGCCATCCCCGTCTGGCGCTATCAGGACCCGGGCTATGCGATGCTGGGCCGGATGATCTCGCACCAGCAGATCTCGCTGTCCGCCGCTGCCGCCATATGGTCGCGGGTCGAAGCGCATCTCGGCGAGGTGACTGCCGAAGCGATGCTGGCCGCCGATCCCGAAGCAGTCCGGCTGTGCGGCATGTCCCGCCCGAAAGTGGCGCACCTGATCTCGATTGCGCAGGCGGTGGTCTCCGGCCGGCTTGACCTCGCCCGCGTCTGCGCCGCGCCGCTGGATGAGGCGCGCGCCGAACTGCTGGCGGTGCGGGGCATCGGGCCCTGGACGGCGGAGCTCGTCCTCCTCTACGCCGCCGGCGCACTGGACGCCTTCCCCACCGCCGATGTCGGCCTGATGGAGGCCCACAGGCGGCTCGGCGCCTGCGACACGCGCATGACCGCGAAGGCCTTCACCGCCCATGCCGAACGCTGGCGCCCGTACCGGGGCGTCGCCGCACACCTTCTCTGGGGCTGGCTGCATGTGGACCGGGCCGGCGATACTGCGCCCTGAGGCGCCTGAGCCGCACCCCTTGCGTTCATGCCCGGCTGTCATAATCTTATGAAAGGAATCGTTTAGACACTGGTCGCGACAAGCAAGGAGAGCGCGTCTTCTGTAGGATTTGCACGGATTTCACCCGATCACGCGGCCCGGGAGGCTGGCATGACTGAAGTCGTTTCCCTGCCGCCGCATGGCCGGCCCGCCCTCGTCCTGAATGCGGATTTCAGGCCGCTGTCCTATTATCCCCTGTCCCTCTGGCCCTGGCAGGAAGTGGTGAAAGCCGTCTTCCTCGACCGGGTGGACATCGTCGCCGAGTATGACTGCGTTGTGCGCTCCCCCAGCCGGGAGCTGCGCCTGCCTTCCGTCATCGCGCTGCGCGACTTCGTGCGACAGGACCGCCCGCCGGCTTTCACGCGCTTCAACGTGTTCCTGCGGGACGGTTTTGCCTGCGCCTATTGCGGCGCGCAGGAACACCTGACCTTCGACCACGTGATCCCCCGCTCGCGCGGCGGGCGCACGACCTGGGACAACATCGTCACCGCCTGCAGCCCCTGCAATCTCGCCAAGGGCAGCCGCCTGCTGCGCGAAAGCCATCTCGACCTGCAGCGCAAACCCTACCGCCCGAACAATTACCAGCTGCAGGACATCGGCCGCAAATTCCCGCCAAACCACCTGCACGAAACCTGGATGGACTATCTCTACTGGGATGTGGAGCTGGAAGGCTGAAGCAGCGCGCGCAACAGTGTGCGCGGTCTTGCGCGAAAGCGCTGCGACCAGCTAAAAGTCCGGCTACGGACAACCACCCCGGTCGAACCGCCAGGCGCGGAAATGCACCGGGTCTCCGTTGGAATAATTCAGCGCATAGTACGACGCCCCTTCTGTCAGGCACGCGCCGAGGCTTGTCGCCTGTGCGCGCAGGCGCGCCGCCGTGTCGGTGATCGGCTCTTTCGCTTTCCGGTCCTCGAAATTCAGCAGGTAGACGACCGGATAGGCGGCCGCGTCCACCGGCAGGTCAAGCGGCGTCTGCGGCGGATGCAGGTTCTGCGTGCCGAGCGTCATCACATAGGACGGCTCCGCATAGCCGAGCGCCAGCACGCGCTCCGGCGTCCTGACGTTGCACAGATCGTCCTCACCGGGAACACCGCAGACGTCTTCCAGCGCGAGCCGCGCCGTCTCAGTCGGCTGCACCCAGACCTGGCTTGGCAGCATGTTGATGCGGATATGCCAGCCGAGCGCTATGCTGGAGACAATGGCCAGCAGGATCGAGGCGGTCACATGCCGCCGTGCCAGCTCCACCAGCGCCAGGCCTGCGAGCACGAAGCCGCCCCACCAGAACCATACCGGATAGTCCCGGTACGGCCTCCAGGCCGCCAGCACTTCTTCGGCCGAAACCGTCCGGAAATCGCCCGCCGTCTCTGCCATCAGGCTGGTCGTCACGCCCGGAAATGACGCGGCGAGCAACACGACCGCGCCTAGCGCAAACAGCACCATGCCCGCCGCGCTCGACACCGGCAGCTTCGCCCCGTCCATCAGCCGCACCGCGGCATAACCGCAGAGCAGGCCGAACGCCGGATAGGCCGGGAGAATGTAGTGGCTGAGCAGCGTCGGCATCAGTTCGAAGAAGGCATAGGTCAGCACGCCCCAGGCGAGCAGAAGGCGCAGGCCCCTGGTCTCGTCCGACGCCTCCGCTCCACCCGGCACATCGCGTGACATCAACCAGACCGCCGCGATGAACAGGAATGGCCAGGCCGGCAGCGGCTTCAGTGTACGGAGGGTTTCGGCCACACTGCCCGCCTCGAACGCCGGCACCAGCGCGAGACCGTAATTGAGCGCCGCCAGCACCGCGAAGATCGCAAGGCCCGCGATCGCGTACCGGCGCACCGGCGCGGTGTTTACGCCCCCTGCCCCGGCGACCTGTTTCACTGAGGCCACAAGCCCGGCCACGAACAGCAGCGTTGCCGGGAAGAACCAGGCCGGGATGTGCGAGAGGTGGTAGAGGAACCAGCCGCCATGGCCTTCAGAGGCACCGGTGAACTTGTCCTTCAGGTCCTTGCCAACCGCGCCTTCGATATACTGGCCATCGGTCGCTGCCTGGATCCACAGGAACCAGGGCAGCACCATTGCGACGAACAGCGCCGGGCCTTTCCAGTCCGCCAGCGGGCGCCACCAGTCCCCGCCTCTGCCCTGCGCCGCGCGGGCCCAGACAAAGGCGCCGAGCCCAGCATAGGCGACCACCATCATCGTCACCGGCCCCTTGATCAGGAATGAAGCGCTGACCGTCAGCCAGACGAGGAACGCCATCCGGCCCGGTCTGGAGGTGCCCAGATAAAGCCGCCCGAGCGCGCCGATACCGAGCGTCGTGAGGAACACCAGCACCCCGTCGGTCTTTGAGATATGCGCCTCGGAAGTCAGCAGCAGCGTGGCCCCGAACAGCGCCGCGCCGAGGAAGGCGGCGCGCCGCCCGATCAGCGCAATACCGGCCCAGAAACAGGCGAGCGTGGCGAACGCCGCGCCGAGCCAGCTCGGCACCCGGTAGGTCCAGATCTGCCTGGCTTCAGGCCCGGTGAAGATCGCCGTGGACCCCGCCTGCAGCCAATGGATACCCGCCGGCTTCTTGTTGCGCAGCTCGTCCTGGTACTGGATGACGATGTAATTGTTCTCCTCCAGCATCTCCTTTGAGGCCTGCGCAAAGCGGCTCTCGTCGCGGTCCAGCGCCGGCAGCAGGAAAACGCCCGGCGCAGCGGCGCAAAAGGTCAGCAGGAACAGGATGATCCAGGCTTTCCAGCCGGAGACAAGTCGGTCGAGAACGGTCATGGCCGGCCATTTAGCGCAGGTTTGCTGCGGCGTCTTGCGAATTTGGCCGAAACACCCGGGCTGGAGCAAATGTCATCAGGGCCTCGATTTTGCAGGCGAGGCCCGGTAATAGGCGCCGTTTACTGACGCGCCGTCTTTGGCGCACCTGGCCGGGATGAGGGCAATTTGACCGAAGCTGCCGAATTCTCCGTCGTCGTGCCCGTCCACAATGAGGCCGGCAACGTCGCAACCCTTGTCGGCGAAATCGCCGCGGCGCTCGAGGGGCGCGCCTTCGAGATGGTGTTCGTCGACGATGCGTCCACCGACGATACCCGCGCCCGCCTGATGGCCCTGAAGGCAGAGTACCCTATGCTGCGCGTGCTCGGCCACCGCGCCAATGCCGGCCAGAGCCGCGCGATCCGCTCCGGCATCCTCGGCGCCCGCGCCCCGGTCGTCGGCACGCTCGACGGCGACGGCCAGAACGACCCGGCCGACCTGCCAGACCTCTACCGCCAGCTGACCCGCGCCGACGCGCCCCACGGCCTGAAGATGGTGATGGGTCGCCGCGCCAGCCGGCAGGATTCGGCGTGGAAGAAATTCGGCAGCCGGTTTGCCAACAATATCCGCCAGCGGATGCTGCGTGACGACTGCGACGACTCTGGCTGCGGCATCAAGGTGATGCACCGCGCGGCCTACGTGATGCTTCCCTATTTCGACCACATGCACCGCTACATGCCGGCGCTGATGCGGGCTGAAGGGCACGGCGTGGAATTCCGCAATGTGAACCACCGCCCGCGCGGCACAGGCAAATCCAACTACACCAATTTCGGCCGCCTGAATGACGCCCTCTCCGACCTGCGCGGCGTCATGTGGCTGATTCGCCGCAGGCGCAATCCGGGCGGCGCGGACGAGTTCTAGGCCGGCGCGAGGCAGCCCGCCCCGGCTGGTCTGACAGTTCCGGATACTCCCGATTGTTCCAGGTGTGTGCCTGCCATTCCTGCGAATACCTGAAAAACCGGCTTGCCGGACCTGGCTGGATGCAGCCTGCAGCGGCGGCCAGGGCGCGTATCGAACAGTCCTGTCTGTCCAAACAGGAAACCGGCAAACCGGTCCCCTCGGAGGCGGTCTGCCAGCGGCTGGTTGAGGCCTTCGGCATCAATACCGCGGCCATGGTGAGCGCGCAGTTCCCCATCCGTACCCGGCAGAAATTTCCAGCCATCCAGTTTTTCGATACCGTCGGTCCGCGCGGCGAAGCCACCGACCCCTCCACTTCCCTTTCAGGCGAGACAAGAGAGGGCCCCCGCAGCCGCTTTTTCTCCAGGGGCGGATCCAATGACCGGACCGGCGACCTCGTCATCTGTCAGGAAACCGGCCAGCGCTGTCTTGTCATGCCGGGCAATAGCGTGCGGGCAGAGATCATATACCCGGAAACCGCCGCGCCCGGCCGAAGGCCGCCGGAACGGTCTGCCCCCTACCCCATCACCTCTTCAAGACAGGCCGCAATCGTGTCCGGCGTGTCCTGGTGGGTGAAGAAGGTCCTGAGCTTCCACTCCTCGTCCATGAGGTAGAGCAGGCTCGTGTGATCCATCGTGTATTCGGCCAGGCTGCCCGGCTGGTCGACGCGCGAATAGTCCGCCTTGAAGGCATCGGCCGCCGCGCGGATCTCTGCCTCCGTCCCGGTCAGTCCCTGCAGGCCCTCCGGAAACGCCTTGCTGGCGACATAGGTGGCCAGAGCCTGCGGCGTATCACGGCCCGGATCCACGCTGATCAGCAGCGTCTGAGGCCACTCGGTCCCGTCCGGAAGCTTCCGGTAAGCGGCGGCGACGGTCTGGAGCGTCATCGGGCAGACATCCGGGCAATAGGTGAAGCCGAAATAGATCAGCGTGGGCCGGCCCTTGAAGTCGGCCTCGGTCACCCGCGCGCCGGTACTGGAGACCAGCGTGACCGGCCCGCCGATTTCCGGGTAGGCGCGGCTGAGACAGCCTGATTGAACGCCGCCGGACCTGGCGGCCACAGGCGCCGCAGCCGGGTCGCCGGCCTCGCCGCCAGGTGAACAGGCGGCCAGGGCGGCGGCGGCGAGTACGATCTGCAGAAGGGTGCGCATGCGCCGCATTAGCCCGCAAACCTTTGCTTGGCGCAAGCGACAGCCTGCCGCATAAGTCCGCCGATGGACGAGGGCGCACGGGATTCGCGGGCAGGATTTGAGGACGCCATCTTCACGCTGGCGCCTGAAGGGCTCGGCTCGGCCCAGTCAGCCCTCGGCCGCACACGCCTGCGCACCTTCATCACCCTGCGCTGGCTCGCCGTCGGCGGTCAGACGAGCGCCGTGCTGCTGGTCTACTTCGGCCTCGGCTTCCAGCTGGCGCTGGCGCTCTGCCTCGCCATTATCGCCGCCTCGGCCTGGCTCAACGTCTTCCTGTCCTTCGCCTTCCCCTCACAGCGCCTCACGCGCAGCTGGGAGGCCGCGTCCCAGCTCGGCTTCGACACGGTCCAGCTCGCCGCGCTGATCGCCGTCACCGGCGGCCTGTCGAATCCCTTCCTTCTCCTGCTGCTTGCCCCGGTCACCGTCGCCGCGCTCAGCCTCAGCTTCCTGCCCGCCACCTTCGTTGCCGTCACCGCTCTCGTGATGGCCGCCGTCATGCCGCTCGTCAGCCTCCCCCTGCCCTGGACCGAGGCCGGCGGCACCCACCTGCCGATCCTCTTCCAGTGGGGCCAGTTTGCCGCCCTCGCCGTCGGCACGGTGTTCTTCACCCTGTCGGCCGCCCGCGTCAGCCAGGATGAGGCCCGCCTCGTGCGCGCGCTCGACGCCGCCAGCGTCGTGATGGCGCGCGAGCAGAAACTCTCCGCCCTCGGCGCCATGTCGGCGATGACCGCACACGAACTCGGCACCCCGCTCGCCACCATCCACCTCGTCGCCAAGGAACTGGTGCGCGAGCTGGCACCGGGCGATCCGCATGCCGAGGATATCCGCCTGATCGCCGAACAGGCCGACCGCTGCCGCGCCATCCTGTCAGCCATCCGCGAAGCGCGCGACGCCACCGACATCGTACACGCCCGCATGCCGCTGGACGCCCTCGTCGAGGAGGCCGCCGCCCCCATGAAAGGCCTCGGCGTCGCGGTCATTGTACGCGCGACCGCTGGCGATGGCGGCACGCCCCGCCCACCGGTGATCGAGCGCAGCCCGGAAATCCTGCACGCCCTCGGCGCCTTCATAGAGAACGCCGTCAGCTTCGCCGCCACCCGCGTCGAGGCGACTGCCAGCTGGACCAGCGACCAGGTGATCATCACCATCATGGATGACGGCCCCGGATTTTCCTCCGAAGTCATCCCTAAACTCGGCGAGCCCTACATCTCCGACCGGTCCGAAGCCCGCCTCGGCGGCGGCGACATGGGCCTCGGTTTCTTCATCGCCAAGACGCTGATCGAGCGCACCGGCGGGCGAATTGCCTCGCGTAACCGAACGCCGCCTGCTACCGGCGCCGTGGTACAGGCAGTCTGGCCTCTTCGCGCCTTATTGCCGCGCAGTTTGGACTAAAAGGCCGATTGGCCCTATATTTACTTTTTGATAAAGATCTGCATTCAGGAACCCGTCCTATGGACCGCCCCGCCCCCGTGAACGTGCACCCGAGCCTTGAAGCGCGCGACGACAAGACCTGTCTCGTGATGGACGATGATGGCCCGTTCGTGCAGCGCCTCGCCCGGGCGCTCGCCCAGCGCGGCTTTATCGTCTCGGCGGTCTCCACCGTCGCTGAGGGCAAGGATATCGCCCGCCTCAACCCGCCCGCCTTTGCCGTGCTGGACCTGCGCCTCGAAGACGGCAGCGGCCTCGAAGTCGTCGAAGTTCTCCAGAAGGCGCGGCCCGATGCCCGCGCGGTGATCCTCACCGGTTACGGCGCCATCGCGACCGCCGTCGCCGCCGTAAAGGCCGGCGCGGTCGATTACCTCTCGAAGCCCGCCGATGTGGAAGACATCATCCGTGCCCTGACCGCCACCCAGGACGAACGCCCCGCGCCGCCCGAGAACCCGATGTCGGCCGACCGCGTGCGCTGGGAACACATCCAGCGCGTCTACGAGCTGTGCAACCACAACGTCTCGGAAACCGCCCGCCGCCTCAACATGCATCGCCGCACCCTGCAGCGGATCCTGGCCAAACGCGCGCCCCGCTAGCGGCTACTCCTCCGCCTTCGGAACGTTCCGCCCGAAGTTCACCGCGCCGGAATCCTGACCCGCATCGATGATTGCCTTGCGGATCGTCCGGGCCCGCGTGAACTCGCGCATCAGCATGTCGCCGTCGCCCCAGCGAATAGCGCGCTGCAGGGCGGCAAGGTCTTCGGAGAACCGCCCGAGGCATTCCAGAACGGCCTCGCGGTTATTCAGGAACACGTCGCGCCACATCACCGGGTCAGACGCCGCGATCCGCGTGAAGTCGCGAAATCCGCCAGCGGAGTATTTGACGACTTCGCCCTGTTCGACCGTTTCCATGTCGAAGGCGGTTGCGACAATGTTGAACGCAATCAGGTGCGGCAGGTGCGAGGTGATCGCCAGCACGCGGTCATGCCGCGCCGCGTCCATAGATTCCACCTTGGCGCCGAGCCCTTTCCAGAACGCCGTGAGCTGTGCCAGCGCCTCCGCCTCTCCCGCCGCCCCGGTCTCGACCGGCGTCAGGATATGCCAGGCCCCCTGGAACAGCGTCGGGAAGCCGGCATCGGGGCCGGATTGTTCGGTGCCCGCAATCGGATGCCCGGGGATCATGTGAATGCGCCCATCGGCGGCGGCCGACAGCGCGCGCGCCGCTTCGCTTTTCACGGAGCCGACATCCGTCAGGATGGCGCCATCCTTCATCGCCGGCACTGCCCCGGCAGCGACATTGCCCAGCGCGCCAACCGGCACGCACAGGATCACGCAATCGGCCTGCGCCACGGCGGCTTCCAGCGATGGGGCGACTTCGCCGAGGCCGATCTCTGCCGCACGGGCCCGCACGTCCGGATTGGCGTCGTAAAGGACGATCTCGCCGGCCGTGCCATATTCGCGTGCCGCCCGGGCGATCGAGGAGCCGATCAGGCCCGCCCCGATGATGGCGATACGCGGAAAGACAGGGTCGGTCATGACGGGCACTTCTCTGCAGGGGCCTGGCGCGGCTGCTTGGTGGGCAATGGACCCCGATGCGTCAAGGGGGCGCGCGGGGCTTTGACACGGTGCGGAGTGGCGGCGCGGCGCCCACCCTGCCCGGATGAACGACACAGCCCCGGTACTTTATGGCCTGCGCCAGCGCTGCGGCGGCTGCGGCGAAGGCCGCCTGTTTTCGGCCTATCTGAAGCTTAACGAGGTATGCCCGCATTGCGGCCGGGACATGCGCGCCGCCGACACGGCGGACGGCCCGGCCTTCTTCGTCGGCTTCGGCGTGCTGATCCTGACCGCGCCTTTCCTGTTCCTGATCCCGATGAGTCCCCTGCCGCCGCTGATGAAGGCGGGCGCCATCGTGTTTGTCGCGCTGTTGATCACCGGCCTGTCGATGTGGCTCCTGCCGGCGGCCAAGGGAATACTCCTCAACCTTCAGCTGCATCATCGTTCCGGCGAGGCCGAATTCGAGCGCAAGGACAGCTGACCGCCCGGGCCCCACGGCCGCTGCAAATCTGCTCGCCACCTTCCCCGCGATACGGTAAACACTAATCCGTTATGTCGATCACACCACAGGGTGGACATGGGTTCTCGGGACGAAAAAGTCGCCATCGCTGCCGCAACTGTTGCCCGGATGGAGCGGCAGAGCGAAAAACGCAAGGCTGGTGACGGCGCGCAGCAACAGGGGTCACCAATGCGTCTGATATTCGGAATTTTTCCGCTGCTGGTCATTCCAGTCATTCTCTACAACCTGATCGCCCTCGCGGGCGGCTCCGTCGAGATGACGGGCGCAGCCGGTGAACTGATCCGTGCCGGACAGGCGCCGATCAGCGGCCTTCTGGCCGAACGCTTCCTTGGGCTGCCGATGATTTCCGGCGTCGAATGGGTGCTCACCAAGGGCGACGCGATCGTCCTGCTCGCGGTCACCTTCCTCTTCCTCGAAATCCTGAAATCGACCAGCACCGGCACCGCCACGATCATCAATCACGGCATCTCACTGCTGCTCTTCATCATCTGCCTCGTACAGTTCCTGCTGATGCCGAACTTCGCAACCTCCACCTTCTTCATCCTGATGGCGATGACACTGCTCGATGTACTGGCAGGCGTGATCGTCACCATCGTCTCAGCCCGCCGCGACTTCGGTGTTGACGGCAACATCTGAACGAAGCCAGAGGGCAAAAACCGGAAACGCGCCTGCGTTTCCGGTTTTTTCATGGAGCCTGCAGCAGGCCTAGTCCTTGCGGGAAATCTCGCTCAGCTGCTTCTGGATCAGCTCCATCTGCTCCTGCATCGCGGCCATCGCTTCGGCCTGGTATTCGAGGAACGGATTGGCCGCCGCCGGTGACGCCCGGTCATTGCGGCTTGCCTGGAACACGGTCGGCACGAACATCTTCATGGCCTGCTCGAACATCACCATATTGCGCTGGGCCTGCGCCTCGAGCAGGTTCATCGGATTGGCAACCTTGCGCCATTCCTTCTGCGAGTCCGAGAACGAGTTCATCGACATGTCGAGGAAGGCCGGCAGGAAGGTCTGCGCGCCGCCGCCATAGAAGCCGATCAACTGGCGCAGGAAGTTCAGCGGCAGGGCGCCCTGCCCCTTGGTTTCCTGCTCGAAGATGATCTGGGTCAGAACCTGCCGCGTGAGATCATCGCCTGTCTTGGCATCGCGGACTTCAAAGTCCCGGCCCTCGCGCACGAGGTCCGAAAGATGGTCCAGCGTCACGTAAGAAGAGGTCGACGTGTCGTAGAGACGCCGGTTCGCATACTTCTTGATGATGATCGGTCCACCCGATCCATTTGTCTTGGCCATGTCCTCGCCCTAGTTCTCGCCGGGTCCGTGCCGGGCAAGCAATTATTGTGCTAGTGCGAAATGATCGCACAAAAGACGCGCTTGACCAATGCGGTATTGAAGTTGCAGGCAGGTTCACTAGAAAAACTCAAACGGGAGGACGACTTTAAATGGCGCGTACAGCACTGGTCACAGGCGGAACACGGGGCATCGGCAAGGCCATCAGCGAGATGCTGAAGGCCAAGGGTTACACCGTTGCGGCCAATTACGGCGGCAATGACGCCGCCGCCGCCGAGTTCTCCAAAGCAACCGGCATCAAGGTTTTCAAATTCGATGTGGCCGATTATGGCGCAGTCGGCGAAGGCCTGAAGGCCGTCGAAGCCGAAGTGGGACCGGTCGACATCCTGGTTAACAATGCCGGCATTACGCGCGACGCGCCTTTCCACAAGATGACCCTCGCCCAATGGCAGGAAGTGATCAACGTCGACCTCACCTCCGCATTCAACGTCACCCGCCAGGTCTGGGACGGCATGCGCGACCGCAATTTCGGCCGCATCATCAACATCTCCTCGATCAACGGCCAGAAAGGCCAGTTCACGCAGGCGAACTATTCCGCCGCCAAGGCCGGCCTGATCGGCTTCACCAAGGCCCTCGCCTATGAAGGCGCCAAGAAGGGCATCACCTCGAACGTCGTCGCCCCCGGCTATATCGACACCGAGATGCTCCAGGCTGTGAAACCGGAAGTGCTCGAAGGCATCATCGCGACCATCCCGGTCGGCCGCCTCGGCAAGGCCGAAGAGATCGCCTCGATGTGCGCCTACCTCGCTTCCGACGAGGCCGCCTTCATTAACGGCGCCACGATGACCGTCAACGGCGCGCAGTATATCGCGGGCTGATCGCCTGACCTCAGCCTGCGCGCTTGCGCAGGCTGAAATAGGCTGCCGCGATAACGAGGACCGGAATCCAGAGTCCGGTCCCGATCAGCAGCCAGCCTGCCACGACACCCAGTCCGATCCGCTGTCCCGGAGACATGCGGCGCCAGGCAGCATGCAGCCCGGCTTTCAACGCCTGAACTCCGGGCGCAGCCTCCGCCGGTTGCTGGCCTGTGCGTACCGGGGTCGCAGCCCGCTCAGTCGCGGGCGCGGCCGCCACAGGCTTGTCGCGGATGGCGGCGAAGGGATCGGTCTCACGTTTGCCGAACCCGCCGAAGATCGACCCCGGCTGTTCCACCAGCACCGGCGCCTTCACCCGCAGCTGCCCCGCCTGGCTCGCCGGGCGCATAGACATCGGATCAACACGGTCCGCGCCGAGATCCAGGCGCACGCCGAACGTGTCATCATACCGGGGCCGTCTGCCGAACATGGGTGGGGAGCCTCTCTGCCGCCGCGCAATCCTGCACCACGAAGTTCAACATTCAGCTAACCGCGCTCCGTCAAACGGCTGGCCGCCAGTCCGGCGGCGCCAGCGTGAAACCCGAAAACTCAAACCCTGGCGCCACGACGCAGGAGACCAGCGTCCAATGGCCGAGCGTCTCTGCCGTCTGCCAGTGATGCGCCGGGATCACTGCCTGCGGCCGCTGCCCCGCCCGCAGGTCCGGGCCGAGGGTGACAGACGATGCACCCCTGCCGTCCGGCGGTGACAGTGTCAGCGCCAGCGGCCCGCCGGCATGCCAGAGCCAGGCTTCTTCGGCGTCCACCCGGTGCCAGGCGGACACCTGGTCGACCTCCAGCAGGTAGTAGATCGCCGTCATCACCGCTCGGCCCTCCCCGCCCGCCCGGTACGTCTCGGCATAGTGGCCGCCTTCAGGATGCGGCGACATGTTCAGCAAGCGTATGATCTCGTTGGCGCCGAGATCGCCGGCCCGGGCCAGCGCCATCAGAACCGGTCCTTGCGTCCGCGGATTTCTCCGAACGTCGCCGCCGCGTTACCCGCATGCCCCATCGCCAGCTGCATCTCCGGCAGGTCGGCGCGCAGGAACGGATTGGTCGCCAACTCCCGCTCCAGCAGCGCCGGCACGGTCGGCAGATTGTCCGAGCGCCGCTTCTCGATCCAGGCAACGTACTCCTTCAGCGCCTTGTTCTCCGGCTCGATCGTCACCGCGAAACGCGCGTTCGACGCCGTGTACTCATGCGCGCAGTAAAGCTGCGTCTTCGGCGGCAGCGCCTTCAGCCGCTTCAGGCTCTGCCACATCATCTCCATCGTGCCCTCGAACACCCGCCCGCAGCCAAGCGCGAACACCGAGTCGCCGACGAACGCCGCCGACTGGTCCGCAAAGTGGAGCGCGATATGCCCCAGCGTATGGCCCGGCACGTCGATCACCGCCGCCTTCGCCTCGCCAAGCATCACGACGTCGCCCCCCTTAACCGCCTGGTCGATCCCCGGAATCTTGGCCGCCTCCCCGGCGGGCCCGATGATCCGGCAACCGGTCTCTTCCTTCAGCCGCAGGTTCCCGCCCGCATGGTCCGGATGCCAGTGCGTGTTCCAGATCTGCGTGATCGTCCAGCCGCGCAGCTTCGCCTCGCCGAGGTAGCGCTCGGCGTCCGGCGTATCGATCGCCGCCGTCTCGCCGGAACCGGCGTCGTGAACCAGATATCCGTAATTGTCGTTCAGGCAGGGAAACTGGTGTATGTCGATGAAGATGCCCATGAGCCCGATTCCCGAATTGCTGATTGAGTCCGGACTGTAGCCCATGCGTCAGGACGCCGTCACCCTCGAACGCTTCTACGCCTCGCCCCTCGGCCGCGCCGCCGCGCGCGTCCTCGCTGGCAAGCTGACCGATCTCTGGGGCGACGCCAGCGGCCTGTCGATGCTCGGCCTTGGCTACGCGCTGCCCGTCCTGGAAGCCTTCGGCAGCGCGCCCGGCCGGATGATCGCGGCGATCCCCTTCGAACATGGCCCCGTGCGCTGGTCCGCGTCCGAGCGCGGCAATGCCTCGGTAGCGGTCGGCGATCCGCGTCTGCCTTTCCCGGATGGCCTGTTTGACCGCGTCATCGTGCTGCACGGCCTCGAGGAGGCCGGCGACCCGCGCGCCTATTTGCGCGAGATCTGGCGCATCACCGCGCCGGAAGGCCGCATCGTGCTGGCCGCCGCCAACCGCGCCGGCCTCTGGTCACGCGCCACGCAGACGCCGTTCGGACAGGGCAGGCCCTGGACGCGCAGCCAGTTGTCGAACCTGCTCTCCGGCGGGCTGTTCCAGGTTACTGCTTCGTCCAGCGCGCTCTACATGCCCCCGCTCTCCAGCGGCCTCGTCACCTCTGCCGCTGAAGGGTGGGAGGCGATCGGGCGCATGTTCACGCCGGGCCTGGGCGGCGTCGTACTCATCGAAGCGGTCAAGCGCCTCTATGCCCCGCCCGGCGGCGGCGCCGTGGCTCCCGTTACGGAACGTCTGCGCATCGCCCGCCCGGCCCAGGCCGCACGGCGCGAAGATCATTGACGCGCGCAATTGTAACATTATTTTCGCACCTGCAGCAAACAATGCGCGCGAGGGTCCCCGCCATGAAACTGATCACTGCCGTGTTCAAGCCGAGCCGTCTCGACGCCGTGATCGAGGCGATCTCTGAGGCCGGCGCCACCGGCCTCACTGTGACCGAAGTGCGCGGCTACGGCCGCCAGCAGGGCAAGACGGAAGTCTACCGCGGCGCCGAATACGAAGTGCGCCTGCTGCCGAAGGTGAAAGTCGAGCTGGCCTGCGCCGATGATGATGCCGAACGGCTGATCGAGGCGATCACCCAGTCAGCCAACACCGGCACCATCGGCGACGGCAAGATCTTCGTCCATGACCTTGAAATGATCATCCGCATCCGCACCGGCGAACGCGACGAGCAGGCGATTTCGGGCTAACCTGCCCTATTCGATGATCTCGTAGCCCTCGGGGATGACGAACACATCCTGCGTGGACGCAATCGCGATATCCGGCTCTATCTGCTCGCCCGGGCCATTCTCGCGCCGCTCATAGGCCGAGACCAGCGAGAGATAGGGCGGCACGTGCACCCAGCCGTGATCGGCTGTGTTTTGGATGATCTCGAAGTGCAGGTGGATGGTCGTCGGCGTGCCGCCGAAATCATTCGACACATAGCCGATCAGGTCGCCCGCCTTGACGCTCTGGCCGGCGGTCACCGCGAGGCGCTTCATGTTGAGGTGCATGTAGTTGTAGATCGAGCCTTCGGCCCGCAGTTTGACCGTGTAGGTACTGATCGAGGAAATGATCCCGTCCTCGACAGCGACCACTTCATGCAGTCCGCGGGCGTCGGCCGTCTGGCCGCGCAGCGTCCGGCAATCGGCCGCCGTGCCGACGCGGATGTCCTGGCCTTGATGGATTCTGGCCACCGGGCAGAAGGGCGTCGTGCGGTTTGCAGAGCGGGTCTCGCAGAAATTGTCCCGCCAGGGCGCAGAATAGTTGCGCGCGTCGCACTGGTCGCCGCCGGCCACGCCGCCACCGAATGCGAACACCTGCGACTGCAGCACTGCCGGCGCGGACCTGATGGGGAAAATCAAGCCGGGGGCATGCACGATCTGATCGGGGAATCCGCCACCGGAACCCGCCAGCAGCGCGCCCGGCTGGTAATAGCTGAACACAGGCGCCACAGGTTCGGGCTCCGGCTCGGGGACCACGACCGGCGTCTCGGGCTCCGGCTCCAACGGCGTCTCGTTCACCGGCACATCGACTGGCGGCGTCGTTGTCTCATCGGTGGTATCCACTGGATCCGGCTGCGGCGTCGTTCCATCGGTCGGTGTTCCCGGCTCAACCGGCGTTTCACCTTCCGGGGTCTCGACCGGCGTTTCGAACGCGTCATCATCGACCACGGGCGGCGGCGGACCGGGCGCGCCGGGCGGTGTTTCTGGCGGAGCTTCGGGGATGCCGGGCTCGGGCCCGCCATCTCCGGGAAAGCGCACGAAGTCGCAGGCAGCCATCGAGGTCAGAAGCAGCGCGGCAGCCGCTGCGGCCAGTAGGTTTCGCATCAACGGGTTCCTGAAATCGCAAGGTCGCGTGCGAACGCAACCGCTTCGTCTTCGGTGATGCAGGCGGGCAAGCCATTCACCAGTTCCTTGCATTCAAACTCCACCAGATAGTCCGCGCCGTACCGCGAGAAGGCGACCTGGGCGCCGCTGGTGGTCGGCTGAAAGATGAAGGCGTCCGTGCGCGCGGGCGCTGCGCCGGCGCCAGGCTCGGTCATCACCACGTTCGTGCCGTTGACGATGATGTCGTACGCCTCCGACGGGAAGAAGGCATAGTAGCCGTCATTGGTCGGCTGGAAGCGCACGGCGACGTCGCCGCTCTGGGCCGCAACCGGGCCGGACGGCAGGAAGACCGGCACCGGCGGCGCATCTCCGCCGGACTGAACCGAGAAGCTGCCCTCCAGATCATCCGCCGGGCGGGAGGCGAGGTCGCGGCGGGCGGCTTCCCAGTCGATCACTGCGCCCGAAGACGCCGATTCCGGACGCACCGGCAATTCCGCGCCGGGCTCAGCCGCAGCCGCATCCGGCGCCCCGGTGGCGGCCGGCCCGGTGCCGGATATATCGGCCGGGCGCTGGAATACGCGGTCGCAGGCCGTCAGCGCGATCGCACTGGCGAGGAGGCCGGAGATGATCAGTGTGCGGTTCATGCGGTTATTCCTTGCCGGGATGAGCAACATAGTCGGGGTCGGCATAGGAGACCCCTTCCACCTTGAGCAGACGGTCCTGGACCGCGCGAATGTCTTCCGGCGTCGCGGACGCGCCGGGGGCCAGCTGGTAGGCGAGCTTGATCTCGCCCGAATAGCTGGCGCCCACCAGAGAGAAGTCGGCGAGGCCCGGCAGCCGCGTGACAAGTTCGCCCCAGGCTGTCTGAGCGGCGGCGGGGTCGCGCTTGAAATTGCGGGTGATCTCGTCAATCTCCGGCGCGCCCTTAAGGCGGACAATGAAATGCACCTCGATGCCATCGGCCCGCGCCGGACGGACGGACGGCTCTGCCTGCGCGGCCTGCACCTGCGCAATCTCCACTACTGGAACCAGAGGCCCGGCCGAAGCAGGTCCGCTGCGCTCAAAGCTGCCTGCAGCCTGCATCTGAGCTGGCTCCGGCGCTGACGGCGACCCGATATCCACGCTCATGACCGGCGCAGAACCCGGCGCCGGATCGCCCGGCGGCGGATCATTGTTCAGCGCGGCAATCGCCAGCGCAACCGCCCCGCCGACACAGCCCAGTCCCAGCGCGCCAAGCGGCCCTCCCAGATGCAACGGCGCGCGGGTGCCTTCCATGTCAGCGACCTCCACCACCGGACGGTGCGGCGGGTATGTTGGCGAGATTGAGCAGCCCCGTCCCGCAGGGACGCGAACACATGTCCGGACTGCCCGCAACTGCGGTGGTGCCCGGATACTGGCTGCACAGGCCGGAGCATTGCAGCGGCTCGCGCGGGTCCAATGCGCCGGTCAGCGTCGCGATCAGTTCGTCCTTGGTGGCCGAGGGCGTGCGCGCCTTCAGAAGCGCCAGCGCCGCCGAGACATGCGGGGCCGCCATGCTGGTGCCCTGCTCATAGGCATAATGGCAGGTGTCGACACTCGCGCCGGTGACCGGGTCATAGCAGTTGGTCGCCGCCTTCGTGGACAACACGCCATCCGGCTTGCTGTCGCCATTATCGTCGCGCGTCAGGTCGCCGCCGGGGGCCAGCAAGGTCACTTCAGGCCCGTAATTCGAGTAAGGCGTCAGCTGCCCGCGCGCATCGCTGGCTGCCACTGTCACCACGCCCCGGCATCCGGCCGGCGCGTAATAGCTGGTCGACATCCGCGCATTGCCCGCGGCCGAGACGACAATCGCGCCGCGTTCGGTCACCGCATCGATCGCGTCCTGCAGCGAGGCCGGACAGACGCCCAGCAGGCCGATAGACAGGTTGATGATGTCCGCCGGGTTCTCGTTCCACACTTCGGTATCGCCCGGGCCCTCGGCCGGGATCAGCCCGGCGGCCCAGCGGATCGCATCGTTGATGTCGGAGAGGCGCCCGCCGCATTTACCGAGCGCCCGGACCGGCACCAGGCGGACATTCCACGCGCCGCCCGCCACACCCGAACCATTGTTCGTCGCGGCCGCCCCGACCGTGCCGGCCACATGCGTGCCGTGGAAACTGTCAGCAGCGTACGGTTTTGTCGGATCGCACAGGTCGCCCGGATCGTTCGCATCACTGTCGCGCCCGTCGCCGTCATTGCCCATGCGCGGATCGGACACCATGTCCCAGCCTGCCATGATGTTGGGCGAGCCGGCAATGTCCGGATGCGTCATCTGCAAGCCGGTATCGACCACCGCCACCACCACGCTGCGCGAACCGGTCGTACCCTGACGGTTCCAGAACGTCTCGAACCCGGCGCCGCCAGCCGTGCGGCCATCGGTCGTGCCCCGGTCCCGGAAGTGCCATTGCAGCGCCCAGAGCGGATCGTTCGGATTGTAGCTTACCGGCGTCGTGGGTGTCGTCGCGCCGCCGGTTGCCCCGGTTCCGGTGCCCGTCGTGGGCGGCGGCGCGTCCCTGGTACGGCGCACGAACTGGTTCTGGAAAATGAAGTCCGGCTCGACATATTCGAACTGGCCGGACGCCCGCAGGTCGCGCACGATGCAGGCCGTCGTCAGCGCCAGGTCCCCGGCCACGTCGGCCGGTTGCATGTCTGCCGGGCATTCCGCCTGGTCTGCCCGTACGAGGAAGTCGGCCGGACCCGTCCCGGCGCTGCGGAACTGTGTCGGGCTCGCGCCATCGGCGCCGATCTGGATAACCATCTGGCCCTGCCGCGACAGCGCTACCTCGCCGCCGATGCCATACTTGGTCATCGTGTTCAGCATCACCGAGTTCGCGTCGATCTGCGCCTTGATGGTCTCGCGCACCATCGGGGCCCTGCGCGCCATCTTTCGGATCTCGGCCTTTTCCTCGACCGGCAGCGCCTTGAACTCCTCGCGCGTGAGCCCCTTCAGGCGGCGTTCCTGCAACGGCTGCTCGGTCACCATCTTGTCGATATCGGCCTCAGCCCGGGCGATCTCGCGTTCGGATTTCGCGACCGCTTTCGGGTCCAGCATGATCTTCGGCAGCACCTGCTCCGGGAGCATCACGTCACCGATCGGCTCACGCGACAGGGCGGACTCAGAGGCGGTCGTCGAAGGCGGCGGCGCGGCTTCAAGGCTCTCGCCTGCGCTGCCCGGCGTCTCTTCGTAATAATACTCTTCCTCGAAGTACTCGCGTTCATCGGCCGGGAACTCGGCATCTTCCATCATCAGGGCCGCTGTCGGCGCAATATCGATGGGCTTGGCGACGATCGAGCCGATGGCGAACAGCGGGCGCTCGTCCTCGTCGATCACGAACTCGGCCATCACGGTGCCGGCCAGCGCCCGGTCGGCCGTCGCGGCCGTTTCCAGGTTGCGCGCGCTCGGATCGACAATCGTCTCGCCGCTGATCTGGCCGGCCGACTTGTCGGCCAGCTCCTTCGCCCGGTCGATGCGTTCACCGATCTGGTCGCAGCCCGAAAGCAGCACCGTTCCGGCCAGGGCAGACACGATAACCCAGCGAAGCCGCCGGTCTGTCAGTCGTTTCAACATCTTGTTGGTCCCCATGCGATTGCCAATGCAAGCCCCAGCCCCATAGGTTAACGCTATGATAAGATTATGACGAGGATGAGGCGCTGTCCAATCCCTTCAAGCGGCGGAGACCGAATTGACCCAGACCATCCGCCTCGAGATTGCCGCCCCGCTAGCCGAGATAATTCTCGACCAGCCGCAGCGCCGCAATGCCCTGTCGCTGGAGATGTGGGCCGCCCTGCCCGGACGTGTGGCAGAGGCCAATGCGGACCCGGCGGTAAAGGTTCTCCTGCTGCACGGTGGCGGCACCGGCGTCTTTGCGGCCGGCGCCGACATCTCCGAGTTTCCTGTGATCTACGGCACAGAGGACGCCGCACGCCGCACCGGCCAGACCATCGCCCGCGCCCTCGCTGCGCTGGCAGACAGCCCCAAGCCCGTGATTGCCGCCATCGAAGGCCCCTGTATCGGCGGCGGCGTCAGCCTCGCGGTCGCATGCGACCTGCGCATCTGCACCAGCGGCGCCACCTTCGGTATCACGCCCGCCCGGCTAGGCCTCGTCTACCCGCCCGGCGACATGCTGCGCCTTGTTCGCCTCGTCGGCCCCGGCGCTACGCGGCGCCTCCTCTATACTGGCCGCATCTTCGACAGCGCCGGCGCCCTCGCCATGGGCCTCGTCGACGAGGTGGTGGACTCGCCCGCCATCCTCCCCGCCGCCCGCGCGCTCGGCGCCGAAATCGCGGCCCAGTCGCAAGGGTCGGTACGCGCCACCAAGCGCTTGCTGCGCGGCTTCGATGCCGGGTTGATGCCGGGCTCCCCGGAGGCCGAAACCCTCTTCCTCGAAGGCTTCGCCAACCCGGATTTTGCCGAAGGCGTCAGCGCCTTTCTCGGCAAGCGCAAGCCGGACTGGAAAGTCCCATGAGCCCCTTCGCCGCCCTTCGCGCCTTCCGGGCAAGCCTGCCCCCGCGCGCCCGGCTCTACGTCGGCGGCTGCAGCGGCGAAGCGCTCGGCCTCGCCGAGGCTTTCCGCCAAGCGCCAGACCTCGCCGCCGGCCTCACCTTCGTCGGCCAATGGGTGCCCGGCCTCAACCAGACCGACTGGGCGAGCCTCCATCCGGACGCCGAAGCGGAAACAACGTTCCTCAGCCCGGCCCTGCGCCGGTCCTTCGACGCCGGCCGCACGCGCATCCTGCCGATGACCTGGTACCAGTCCTGGGACTGGCTCTGCCACACCCCGCTGGACGGCGCGGTGCTGCTCGTGTCGCCTCCGGACACGGACGGAAATGTCAGTCTCGGCGTCAGCCCGGATTTCGGACCGGCCGTGATCACCCGCACCGATGTGCCAGTGCTCGCCCTGATCAGTCCGAATATGCCCGCCCCGCGCCACAGCGTGAAACTGCCTGTCTCCCGCTTCGCGCTGCTCGCCGAAGACTCCTCTCCCCTCGTCAGCGTGCCGCCCGCCCCGCTCGCCCCCGGTTTCCGCGAGATCGGCGAACATATCTGCGGTCTCGTGCCGGACGGCGCTGCGCTGCAATTCGGCATCGGCAACGTGCAGCAGGCCGCTCTTACCGCGCTCGCGGGACGCCGCGGCCTGTCGATCTGGTCCGGCATCGTGTCCGACCCCGTGCTCGGCATGCTGGACGCCGATCCTGCCCTTCCGATCACGACCGGCGTCGCCGTCGGGACACCTGCGCTCTACCAGCGCCTCGCCGAAGAGCCCCGCGTGCGCTTCCTGCCAGCCTGCGAAACACACAACCTCGCCCGCCTCGCTGCGCTGCGCCGGTTCACCGCGATCAATTCCGTTCTGGAAGTCGACCTGTTTGGACAGGCCAATGCCGAATTCATCCGTGGACGCCAGGTCTCCGGCACCGGCGGACTGACCGATTTCCTGCGCGGCGCCCGCGCCTCCCCCGGCGGCACCGGCATCACTGCCCTCCTCTCCACCGCCAGTGGCGGCGCCGTAAGCCGCATCGTCCCGAGGCTCGCGCAAAACGCCGTCACCGTCCCGCGCGCCGACATGGACGTGGCCATCACCGAACACGGGCTAGCCCGGCTGCGCGGCCTTGATCTCGACGCCCGCGCCCACGCCCTCATCGCCATTGCCGCGCCCGCTCACAGGGCCACGCTCGCGAGCGCCTGGGACGAGATGCGCCGAGAGATGTGAGGCGGTGAAGACGGTTCGCGGCGCAGGGGCTGATACAACAGAACCCTCCCTTCCGAATGATAAAATCCGTATGCGCATCAGGCGCTGCTAAATACCCGGCCAGAACTTACGCCGCACTCCTCCGGCCGGAGTTATACCGAGCCGCAGACCAGCGAGCGCGCCGCCTCAGGCCGGATATAGCCAAAGGCCGGCATCCGGGAGCACCGGAAGCAAACGATGCGAAGTGATAAAAAATGAGAATGGATGAGCCAAAACCACCACCCTGAGGACACGGATTGCAACGGGATGAAACAGTCTGGAGAGGCAAAAAGCCAGACTTGCGCCTACGGGAAACAACCCGTCCGGAAAACAGACTCCATCCTCATCAGGACGTTACAAAGTGCCTGGCCACTCCTTGCGCAACACCTCCGCCGGCGGATTCAACCGAAAAGTGCTCTTTGCACCTGAGTGCCGCATCCAGAAGACGGAGGTCAGAGTTCCAGCTGCGTCTGCGTCGTCAAAGTCACCAGCTTTCCGTCGGCCGGTTCGATCCGCGTCTGCCAGACCTGCAACCGGCGGCCGACACTGACCGGCCCCGCCGTCGCCGTGAGCGCCGCACCTAACGGCGCAGCCGCAATCAGGTTCGTCTTGCTCTCGGTCCTCGTCGTGCCTTTCGAACCTTCGGGCAGATTGAGGACGGCGCCTATCGCGCCAACGGGAGCGTCGCACTTACGCCCGCCCTCTCAGCGCGCACGAACGCCAGGCCGACCAGTTTCGCAACCGGCATGCACGGGGAAAAAGCAGCGAGAGCGGCGTCGCTCATCTCTGCTCTGTTTCCTTCAGCAGGCTGAGGTCATATCCGGCCGCCGCCGCCGCCGCGTCCAGCTCGGCCCGAACATCCGGCGTCACCGTGGGCGTGCGCGACAGCATCCAGAGGAAACGGCCCGAGGGCTCACCGACCAGCGCATGCTGGTAAGCCTCGTCGAGATGGATGATCCAGTAATTGCCGCGCCCCACCGGCAGCGGGATGGGCGCAAAGTTGACGAAGATGCGCGCACCGTTGGAGCCGTCCATCACGCGGGCCACCGCCTCGGCGGAGCGCGGCTCACCGTCCCTGGTGCCGAAGCGGCAGGTATTGACCACGTCGACGCGGCTATCCGCCCGTAACATGTATTCGGCGGTTGTGCCCTCGCAATCCTTCTGGAAACTCGTCGGATAGCGCGAAATCTCGTACCAGAGGCCCATGTAGCGTTCGACATCGACGGACGCGACCGCCTCCAGCGGCGCAGCATCCTTCGCCCGGCCCGACGGCCCGGCGACACAGGCGGCGAGGGCAAGGGAGGCGAAGGCTATCGTCAGGAGACGGTACATCAAGCGGGATTCCTCTTTATGAGCTGCTTGGCAATAATAATCCGCTGGAGCTCATTGGTTCCCTCGCCGATGCAGAGAAGCGGCGCATCTCGGTAGAGGCGCTCGAGCACATACTCGGTCGAATAGCCATATCCGCCATGGATCCGCATCGCCTCGGTCGCCACTTCCAGTGCCGTCTCGGAGGCAAACCACTTGGCCATGCCGGCCTCCATGTCGACGCGCTCACCCGAGTCGTAGGCCCGCGCCGCATCTTCGGTCAGCAGTTCCGCAGCGCGGGTCTTTGCCGCCATCTCGCCCAGCTTCAGCTGGATCGCCTGATGCTCGCAGATCGGCTTGCCCATCGTCTTGCGCACCTGCGAATAGGCGACCGATTCCCGCAGCGCCCGGCGCGCAATGCCGACGCCTCGCGCGGCGATGTTGATCCGGCCCAGCTCCAGCCCGCCGGTCGCCATGTAGAAGCCTTCGCCCTCCTTCCCGCCGACCAGGCAGAGACTTGCGTCACACTCATAGTCCTCGAATATGAACTCGCCCGAATCAATGCCCTTGTAGCCGAGCTTGCCGAGTTTTTTCCCGTTGCGCACACCCTTCAGGGGCAGCTTTGTCTCCGGATCAACCTTCGGCACGATCAGCATCGACATGCCCCGGTGGCGCGGCACGGCGTCTGGATCCGTCTTCACCAGCAGCGCTACGCAGTGCCCCTCGATAGCGTTTGAGATCCACGTCTTCGTTCCGTTCACGACGTACCTGTCGCCAGAACGCTTCGCCACCGTGCGGATGCCCTGCAGGTCGCTGCCCGCGTCCGGCTCCGTCAGGCCAAGGCCGCCGCGCATCTCGCCGCTTGCGAATTTCGGCAGCCAATAGGCCTTCTGCGCGTCGGTCCCGAACTTCTGCACGATGATCGCCATCATCATGTGGGTGTTGAATATGCCCGTCAGGCTCATCCACTCCTCCGAGATCAGCGAGACGATGCGCGTATAGGTCGTCGCCGACAGGCCCAGCCCGCCATAGTCCGGATGCACCAGCGCGCCGAACAGGCCGAGCTCTGTCATGTCGGCAACAAGATCGGCCGGCCATTCGTTGTCATGCTCGAGCTTCAGCGCGACGGGCGCAACCTTTTTCTCGATCCACTTGGCGATAGCGTCCAGCATCTGGCGCTCATCGGCTTCGGAATGCACAATCGTATCGGCCATGGCCGGGGTCCTTCAGTTCTACCAATAATCTTTCATGAGCTCGCGCGACCAGTCCGGCTGGCGAATGTCTCCGCGCGGCAGAAACTCCCGCATCACGGGCTTGATGTCGAGGACCGGCGTGCCGTCTATGGCATCAAGGCCTTCGACCGCTATTTCGCGGCCCGACACAGATACAATCCGGCAGACCGTGACGCCAATCCGGTTGGGCCGGTTCTTGCCGCACTGAGCGAAGATGCCGACGAGCGGCCAGTCCGGGTTGCCACGTGGGCGGCGTGCGCCGGTTTCGATTTTCGCATCGGGCGCAAGGTGGAACTGGAAAACGATCTCGGCATGGCTGAAGGCGCCGAGACCGAACAGCGCGTCCTGCGGAAAGGTCTCTTCAAGAAGGATGACCGCGCGCTCCCCGCCCCAATTGTCGTCTTCAGGGGCCGCGCGGCCCCCGCGAACATGGGCAACGGGTGAGACGGGTACGGACGACATGGGCTGGCTCCCGAATTCACGTTGAACGGACACTTGCAAGAAGCCGCTCAGCGGCGAGGATCACCGGCCGGTCAATCATCTTGCCCTTGAACAGCGCCACGCCGCCGCCCGCCGCCTCCATCGCGGCAAGAACAGCGCGGGCGTCAGCGATCTCGGCCTCGCTCGGCGAGCAGGCGGCGTTGACGGCCGGGACCTGATCCGGATGGATGCAGGCGCGTCCCGAAAAGCCCATCGCCTTCGCCTTGCGCGTCGAAGCCGCGAGGCCGCCGGTATCCGACGTATAGAGATACGGCACGTCATAGGCGGGCACGCCCGCCGCGCCGCAGGCAGCGGCAATCGTGCCGCGCGCGGTGAGCATCGCGTCCCAGTCCGAGAGATCCGCGCCGAGGCTCGCCGAATAGTCGACGCCGCCGAACAAGACGCCGCCGGTCGCCTGCCGCGCAACCTCGAACGCGTTCGAGAGCGCCCGCCCGCTCTCGATGATCGGGATCAGCGGGACCTGCCGGCCGAGCGCCTCGGCCACGATCTCAAGATCGACCGCCGTGTCGGCCTTCGGCACGATGATGAAATCCGCCCGCGCCGCGGCGGGCGAACCGGCGAGCGCCGCAAGGTCCGCGCAGCCGGACGCCGTACGCGGCGAGTTGATGCGCAGGCCCAGATGGCGCCCGCGCCAGGCACCGAGCCAGGTCAGCGTCTCGCTGCGCGCCCGGTCCTTGTCCGCCGGCAGGACGGCGTCCTCCAGGTCGATGATGACGGCGTCGGCGCCGGCAGCAACGGCCTTGCCGAACCGGTCGGACCGGGCACCTGGAACGAACAGGAGGGAGCGATAGACGATCACGGGCGGCAGGCCTTCCGAAACTCAGGTCATCCGGTATCGGACGGGCATATCACGGTCAAACGGAAACCCGCACCCGGACGGTTGCGCAGCGGCGCCAATCACTTCAACCTGACGTTCGGGAATGGGAGCTGGGCGTGATTGGGATCCGCTATCTGGGATCTGAAAGGGTCATGGAACTTGGCCTGGCCGAACTGCGCGGTGCGCAGATCGAGCGGCAGGATTTCCTGCGCGCCGATCTCAGCGGGCGCGACCTCGCGGGCGCCGCGTTCCGGGACTGCGAACTGCGCGCCGCCTGCCTCAACTGGGCGAACCTTGAAGGCGCCCGGCTCGACCATGCGCGGCTGATGTCGGCCACGTTCCGCAATGCCCACCTGCGCGGCGCGTCACTGCGCCATGCCTCACTGAAAGGCGCAGACCTCTCGGGCGCCTGCCTGATCGGCGCGGACTTCACCGGCGCTTCGCTGCGCCAGGCAAACCTCTCGGGCGCCAATCTCTGCGGCGCCGACTGCCGCTGGTCGGAAGGCGAGCAGCTCGTCCTTGCCGGGGCCCTGTATGACGGCGCCACCCGCCTGCCCCCGGCCTTCCGCCCGCATGAGCAAGGCATGATCCGCAGGATCACCGCAGGCCGCGCTTGACTTAAGCCCGCCTCGTCCCCACCCCTTCGCCACACATGACCACCCTCAAGGCCATCCTCGGGCCCACCAATACCGGCAAGACCCACTATGCGATCGAGCGGATGCTCGCGCACGGCACGGGCATGATCGGCCTGCCGCTGCGCCTGCTGGCGCGCGAAGTGTATGACCGGGTCGTCGCGGCCAAGGGCTATGCCGCCGCCGCGCTGCTGACCGGCGAGGAACGCATCTGCCCGCCGACGGCGCGCTATTTCGTGTGCACGGTGGAATCGATGCCGGTCGACGTACGCGCCGACTTCGTCGCCATCGACGAGATCCAGCTCGCCGAGGATGATGACCGCGGCCACGTGTTCACCGACCGTATCCTGCACATGCGCGGCATCCACGAGACGCTGCTGCTTGGCGCCGACACGATGCGCAGCCTGCTGAAGGAGCTCAAACTCGGTGTCGAGACCGAGCCGCGCCCGCGCTTCTCGGAGCTGCGCTATGCCGGCCACGCCAAGATCACCAAACTGCCGAAACGCACCGCCATCGTCGCCTTCAGCGCCGAGGAAGTCTACGCGATCGCCGAACTCCTCCGCCGCCAGAAAGGCGGCGCGGCGGTCGTCATGGGCGCGCTTTCACCCCGCACCCGCAACGCGCAGGTCGCACTCTACCAGTCCCGCGAAGTCGATTACATCGTCGCCACCGACGCCATCGGCATGGGGCTGAACCTTGACGTCGACCGGGTCGTGTTCGCCTCGCGCACAAAGTATGACGGGCGGCGCCACCGCGCGCTGACGCTGGCCGAATGCGCGCAGATCGCGGGCCGCGCGGGACGCTTCCGCACCGATGGCGAGTTCGGCGAGACCGGCAGCTGCCCGCCTTTCCGGGACGAAGAATGGAAAGCCATCGAAGGCCACTGCTTCGATCCGGTGGACGCGGTGCAGTGGCGCAATTCGGCGCTCGACTATTCCAGCCTCAAGGCCCTCATCCGCTCCCTCGAACGCCCATCCGGCAAGCCCGTGCTGATCCATAATCCGCGCGCACTGGACGAGTGGGTGCTGCGCCGGATGAGCGAGGACGGCGCCATCGGCCCGAATGTGACGGGCGACCGGAAAGTCCGCCGACTCTGGGACCTCGCGCGCCTGCCGGACTTCCGCAAGGCTGGCCCTGAAGGTCATGGCCGCCTGGTGCTCGGCCTTGCCGAGACGCTGGCTGACCCCGATGCGCGCCTCTCCGACGAGGGCCTGCGGCGCCGGATGGACGACCTCTCGTCGGTGCGCGGCGATATCAACCAGCTGCAGCAACGCCTCGCCGCCATCCGCACCTGGACCTATGCGGCCAACCGCGAGGACTGGCTTGAGAACCCTGCATATTGGCAGCAGAAAACCCGGGAGATTGAAGACTCCCTGTCAGACGCGCTACACCTTGCGCTGACGGCCCGTTTCGTGGACCGGCGAACCACTGCCCTGCTCGCAAGCCTGAGGAAAGAAGATGCGCTCGTGACTGACCTTACGCCAGAAGGCGATGTGACCGTTGAAGGCCATCTCGTGGGCCGCCTGCGAGGGCTGAGCTTCGAGCCGGTCGTCGATGCGCGCACCCTGGAGGGCAAGGCCGTGCGCAGCGCCGCACTTGCCGCCATCCGCCCGATGCTCACCGGCCGGCTTGCCGAAATCGCCTCCGCCCCGGCGGAGGCCTTCAAACTGACCGAAGCCGCCGAGATCGAATACAAGGGCGCACCTGTCGCCCGCCTCGGCAAGGGCCCGCAATGGATGACGCCGCGCACCGAACTGATCGGCGCTGTGGAGGCCGAAGCCGCCGAGCGCCAGCCAGCGCTGGCACGGATCGAGGAATGGGTGCGCGGCGAGATCGGCCGCGTGCTTCCGACGCATGCGAAGCTTGCTTTTGCAAAATCCGGCGAAGCGCTCGAAGGTCTCCTGCGGGGCCTCGCCTTCCGCATACTCGAAAGCGGCGCGGCGATTGATCTGCGCACGGACGAGGCCGCGCCGCGCCTCAATCCCGAACAGCGCGAAGCACTGAAAGCTGCCGGCATCCGCGTTGGCCGCGTCGCCGCCTATGCGCCCGACGCACAGAAACCGGCTGCGCAACGGATGATCGCCATCCTCAAGGCCGTTGAATCGTCCACCGAATATCCCCTCGCCCCGGAGGGGGCCGGCTCGTTCGGGCTGGACGGAACCTGGCCGGAGGCGGCGCTCGCCGCCAACGGCTACCTCCGCTTCGGCCGCCGCGCCGTGCGCTCAGACCTCGCCGAACGCCTCGGCTGGGAACTCGCCAGGCGCCGCAAGGACGCGGCTAAAGCCGTGTTCGAAATCCCGATCGATCTCGCCTCCGTCATCTCCTGCCCTGCCGAAGACTGGCCCGCCGTGCTGAAAGGCTTCGGTATCGCCCCGGTGGAGAAGAACCCCGAAACCGGCGCTGTGACGCTGTGGCGCTATGTGGCGCGCGCCCGTCCGGAAGCGGAAGACCGCCCTGCGCGCCGCCCGCCGCGCGCTGACACCGCGACGCCGAAACCCGAAGGCGCGCCCCGCCCGGACCGCCGCCCGAAGGATCGCCCGGAAGGGCGCCGCGAAGGTGGATCGGACGCCCGGCCGGATCGCCGCCCAGGCGACCGCCGTCCCGATAATCGCAGACCTGCCCCGGCGCCGCAGCCGGAACGGCGCGCCAAGCCGATCGATCCCGACAGCCCGTTCGCCGCGCTCGCCGCGCTGCTGCCGCCGCCCAAACCCGCCAAGCCCGCCCGTCCGCAAAAGCAGCGGCCGCCGAAAACCGAAACCGCCCGCGCGCCTGGAGCGTTCCGGTACCGCCCCTTCAGATGACGCCAGAGGATGGCAGATGACGCCAGAGGATGGCAGATGACGCCAGAGCTTGGCGGTGAGACGTCGGTGCGCGCAGACGTCTGGCTCTGGCGGGCGCGCTTCTTCCGCACCCGCGCACTCTCGAGCGACTATGTGCGCAAATCGGGCCTGCGCCTGTCGCATGCCGGACAGACGCGGCGCACTGATAAGCCGGGCGCCAGCCTTGCGGTGGGCGACATCGTGACATTCGGGAAAGGCGCAGATATCCTGAGTGTCGAAGTGCTGGGCCTCGGGACACGGCGGGGGCCGGCCGAAGAGGCGCGGACATTGTACCGGCCGCTGGAGCCCAAGCCATGATGAAGTCCCTGAAAAAGCTGTTCACCCCGAAAACACCCGCCGAGCTGCCGATGCCGGCGGAAGTGGCGGTCGGGGCCCTGCTGGTCGAGGCGGCGCTGGTCGACGGTGTTTACGTGAACATCGAAAGCGACATGATCGCCGAGATCCTGCTGGAATCTTTTGAATTCGACGCGGCCAGGGCAGACGCCGTGCTGGCCGAAGCTGAAACCCTGGCCGAAGAAGCCGTCGGCAGCCACCAGTTCACCAGACACGCGAAGAAGCTGGCGCTGACCAACCGGATCAAGGTTGTCGAGGCGATCTACCGGGTAATCCTGTCCGACGGCGAGCGGGCGGACGTCGAGGAGGCCTATGTCCGACATGTCGCCGGGCTGCTGCATGTCGATGACGTGAGCCGCGCGCAGGCCCGCCAGCGCGCCGAAGCGCGCATCTCGAGCCGGGCTTGAGCGAAACTGTACGACCGATTGAGCCAGTGACATTGACAGCGCGGTGCCTCGCCGCCAATTGGCTGGCCTGATTGATCCCCTCCCTGAGAGACTAACCCGCCCATGACCTATATCGTCGTCGATGCCTGCATCCGCTGCAAATACATGGACTGTGTAGAGGTCTGCCCGGTCGACTGCTTCTACGAGGGCGAGAACATGCTCGTCATCCACCCGGACGAGTGTATCGATTGCGGCGTCTGCGAGCCGGAATGCCCTGTGGAAGCGATCAAGCCGGACACCGAAGACGATCCGGACAGCAAATGGCTGAAGCTGAACACCGAATACGCGAAGATCTGGCCGAACATCACCCGGCTGAAGACCCCGCCCGAGGACCGCGAAAAGTTCGCGCAGGAAACCGGCAAGCTGGAAAAATACTTCAGCCCCAATCCCGGATCCGGCGACTGAAACGGGCCGCGGCGTCGGTTCGCTGTGCGGCGGCTACAGGGCCCAAGGTGCCTCGAGAGTTAACGAGGCGCTTGAATTCAAACTGTTTCCATTTCGCGGCGCCCTGCGCGCAACTGTTGTAAATGCGTCAAAATCGTGCTATCACTTAATTCTGATCAATAATCCAAGAGAAGCGGGAATTCCTAACTCGGTACCTCAATAAGGGCACTGGGCCGGGAAGACGTCGCTTGCGTATGTGTAGAAAAAGGGTCAATTCAGAATGGCGAAAAAAGCAGAGACTCGGACTTTGGCGTTCGAGGTCGGGCAAAGCGTTGTCTACCCGGCTCACGGCGTCGGCAGGGTCACCGCTGTTGAGAAGCAGACGGTCGCCGGCATGGCGCTCGAAGTCTATGTCGTTGCCTTCGACCAGGACAAGATGATCCTGCGCGTGCCGACCAACCGCGCCGAAGCTTCGGGCATGCGTGCCCTGGCCGGCTCGAAGCTCGTCGATGACGCCCTGAAAACCCTTGGCGGCAAGGCCCGCATCAAGCGAACCATGTGGTCGCGCCGCGCCCAGGAATACGAAGCGAAGATCAATTCGGGCGACCTGATCTCGATCGCGGAGGTCGTGCGCGACCTGCACCGCGGCGATGACCAGCCGGAACAGTCCTACTCGGAGCGTCAGCTCTATGAGAGCGCGCTGGACCGGATGGCCCGCGAACTGGCCGCCGTCGAGAACATCGACAAGGTCAAGGCGATGGAAAAACTCGCCAAGTCGCTGGCCAAGAAGAAGATGGCCGCCTGATTTCGGGCTGAACCAGAGTAAATTGAAGAAATCCCCGTGGGTCGATGGACCTGCGGGGATTTTTGTTTTGACTCCCGCGTTGGGCAATGGCGATTTCCGGCGGCTGCCAGTGCGGCGCAATCCGGTATGAACTGAGCGGGCCGCCGGGGCGCGTCTCGATCTGCCATTGCCGGGACTGTCAGATGTGCGCCGGGGTGCGACGGTAGCATGGGCGGTAATGCCCGCCGGCAACCTCAGGATCACCCGGAGCACGCCCGCAACCACCAACTCCTCTGGCGACTGTTTGAGCCGCGTCTGCAGCCAGTGCGGCGCCGGGCTGTTTTACGTGAACGAGACCTTCCTTCCGGGCCTTGTCGATGTGCAGTCGGTCACACTGGACGAGCCCTCCGCATTTGCGCCCGGCGCGCAGGTGCAGACCGCCGGGCAGACCGCCTGGGCGGCGCACATCCACAGGGCTGCCTGCATTCCGCCGCTATCCCGGAATGGACTGAAAGATCCGCCTACGCCGCAAATCCTAACACCGTGCCCCGAATCCTTCACACAGCCGCCGCTTGGCAAACCGCAAATTAACCAAGTGCCAACCCCTTCAGGTCACCTTTGATCCGTTGCCGGATGGTCTGGCAGGTGAGTGGTTTTGCAGCGCGGACATGGGGAATTCCCGGCCCGCTGCGCAGGTGTCAAAGGAAGAAATGCAATGGCTTATTCAGATATTCCCGTGGAGCCCGGCGCGCTGATAGGCGCCCACTCCCTGCCCGACGATCTCTACCGCGCAGGCCTCGCCTTCGCGACCGGCACGGGCACCGAGATCAATCTCATTGAAGCGCACAAATGGTTCAACCTCGCCGCCGCCCGCGGTCATGAGGAAGCCAGGGCTCAGCGCCAGGACATGGCCGAGATGCTGACCTCCGCCGAAATCAAGATGGCGCTGCAGGCCGCCCGTGACTGGCTGAAACTGGCAAACTGAGCCCATCTTTCAATCACCTGCGGGCCAACGCCCGGAGACGGGTGACCTTCACGGCAGCCCGTTGAACAGGCGATGAAAGGCGATCAGCCCTGACGGCCTCAGCGCCCCGAAGCAGAGCGTAATGCAGTATTTCGGCGGCTGGTCCGCGGGACATGCGGCTGGATCCAGCGCAAACCCGAACCGCCGATAGTAGAGCCGATTGCCCGTCCGGGCGCAGCCGAGGGCGCCGGCCACGCGCACCTAGCCGAGGCCCGCCCGGATCAGCGCAGACCCGATGCCCTGCCTTTGCAGGGCCGGTTCGGCCGATACGGGCCCGAGGGCGAACCAGCCTTTAGGCGTCATCGGTGATAAGGCGATATGACCCGCCACCTCGCCGCCGCATTCAGCAACCAGCGACAGCGAAAGCGCGTCGATCAGATCTTGCTCGTCGCCGGCGGCTTAGGGCATCTGCGCGAACGCTCGCCGGGTCAGCGCATAAATAACGCCAATGGCTTCGGCGCCTTCAGGACGGATGGTGACCGGCGCAGCGTTCAACCCACCCGCCTCGTGTGTCCCTTCCAGTAGGGCTCACGAAGGTCCTTGCGGAGGATCTTGCCGGAGGGGTTGCGCGGCAGGGCGTCGATGAAGTCGACCGACTTCGGCGCCTTGTAGGCCGCGATGCGCTCCTTGGCCCAGGCGATGATGCTTTCAGCGCTCGGCTCCTCGCCGGGCTTCCTGACGACGATGGCCTTCACCGCCTCGCCCCACTTCTCGTCCGGCACACCGATCACGGCGACATCGGCCACGCCCGGCGCGCCGAAGATCGCGTTTTCGACCTCCGCCGGATAGACGTTCTCGCCGCCTGAGACGATCATGTCCTTCACGCGGTCGTGAATGTAGAGGAAGCCGTCCTCGTCGAAGTATCCTGCGTCGCCGGTATAGAAAAAGCCGTCGCGCACGGCGTCCCTCGTCGCGTCCTCGCGGTTCCAGTAGCCCTTCATCACGAAGCCGGACTTGATGACGATCTCGCCGACCTCGCCGGTCGGCACGGGCTTGCCCTCCCCGTCGACGACGCGCACGACTGCCCCCGGCCAGGGCACGCCGCAGGAGCGCAGCTTGCCCCAGGCGGGGTCATGCGCTTCGGGCGGCAGGAAGGTCCCGGCGCCCACCGTCTCCGTCAGCCCGTAGAGCTGCGTGAAGCGCGCATCCATGATCTCCACCGCCGTGCGCAGCAGCGCCTCGGAGATCGGCGAGGCGCCGTAGAACACCTGCTTCAGGCAGGAGAAATCCACCTCGCGGATATTTTTCTGCTGCGTCAGCATCAGGATCACCGCCGGCACCCAGAAAGCATGGGCAATCTTGTGCTCCGGGATCAGTTTCAGGATCATCTGCGGATCGATGTCGCGCAGGATGACCGTCTTGGCGCCCTGCAACGATGCCAGCACCCCGACATTGACGCCCGCCACATGGAATTGCGGCATCGCGTTCATCACCGCTTCGCCCGCGTCATAGCTTGACCATTCGAGCATGCCGGCCTGCGTGAAGAAGGCGCGGTAATTGTCATTGGTCAGCTGCACGCCTTTCGGCAGGCCGGTGGTGCCGGAAGTATAGAGCTGGATGACATCATCATCGCCGCGCACCGTGAGGCCGGGATTTGTCGCCGCCTTCGAGCCGCGCCAGGAGGGGTAGAAATCCCAGTCCTCGCGGTCGCCGTCGAGCGTGATGATGCGTTTCAGGTCCGGCAGATCGGCCTTGATCTGGTCGATCATCGCGTAGAAATCCTTGCCGACGAACAGCACCCGGGCCCGCGCGTCCGACAGGATGAACTTCACTTCCGGCGGGGCGAGGCGCGTGTTGACGCCGTTCATCACCGCGCGCGCCTTGGCGGCGCCGAACAGCATCTCGTAATAGACGTCGGTGTTCTTCGCGAGATAGCCGATCCGGTCCCCGGGCTGGATGCCAAGCGAAAGCAGGCCGTTCGCCACCTGGTTGGTGCGGGTCTCGAGATCGCTGTAGCTGGTCGCCCTGCCTTCGAACCACATCGCGGTCTCGTTCGGGCGCCGCTCCGCCTGAACGCGCGGAATGTCTGCCAGGTAAGGCATCGCCTCAATGTCGATCATCGTTTCCTCCGGATATGATGGACAGGTCTCTGTGGAGCTGAACTTACGACATTTCCCACACCTGTCAGCCCCTCGCGGGCCACTCACCGCAGCTACCGGGCGTCGAGAAGGCGATGCCCGCCGCTGCGATCTGGTGGAAGGACGCCGGCCAACCGAAGCCAAATGGGATTACGCCGCGCGGGCGGGGAACAACCCGCGCCGGAATGCGCCGGGCGCTGATTTGCGCCCGCGCCCTCGGCAGAACCTTGCGGCTGGCGCCCATTTGCGGCACACGCCTGCCTGCCATGACCCTTGCCGCCCCGCCCCCGGACGCTGTCCTTGCCGAGCTCATGCATGCCATGGGCGCGCGGGCCCGCGCCGCGTCGCGCGCGCTCGGGCCGATGAGCGCCGCCGACCGCACGCGCGGCCTGACCGCCATCGCGGCCGCCCTGCGCGCCGCCGCGCCGGACATCCTCAGGGCCAACGCCGAAGACATGGCCGCCGCCACTGCCAAAGGCCTTTCCGCCTCGATGCTCGACCGGCTCGCGCTCGATGCGGCCCGCGTCGAAGCGATCGCTGCCGGGGTCGAAACCGTCGCCGCGCTGCCCGATCCGGTCGGCCGCGAACTCGCCCGCTGGACGCCGCCAAACGGGCTCGACATCACGCGCGTCGCCGTGCCCCTCGGCGTCATCGGCATCATCTATGAAAGCCGCCCGAACGTCACAGCCGATGCGGGCGCGCTCTGCCTGCGCTCCGGCAATGCCGCCATCCTGCGCGGCGGCTCGGAGAGCCTCCATTCCTCGCAGGCGCTCGCCGGGGCAATGCGGGCCGCGCTCGACGCCGAAGGCCTGCCGGCCGACGCCATCCAGCTCGTCGGGACGACCAGCCGCGACGCTGTCGGCCATATGCTCGCTGGCCTTGGCGGCGCGCTCGACGTGATCGTGCCGCGCGGCGGGCGCACCCTGGTGGAGCGCGTGCAGGCCGAAGCGCGCGTGCCGGTGATCGGCCATCTCGAAGGCCTATGCCATACCTATGTCGATGGCGCCGCCGATCCGGCCAGGGCGGTGGGCATCGTCGTCAATGCCAAGCTGCGCCGCACCGGCGTATGCGGGGCGACCGAGACGCTGCTGATCGATGTCGCCTGCGCCGCCACGCTGCTGCCGAAGATCGCGGCCGCGCTGGAAACCGCCGGCTGCGAACTGCGCGGCGACCGGCGCAGCTGCGCGCTGCTGCCTCACATCACACCGGCCACGGAAGAAGACTGGGCGACCGAGTACCTTGCGCCGGTCCTGTCCGTCGCCGTCGTCGACGGACTTGAAGGCGCGCTCGCGCATATCGACCGCTGGTCGTCGAACCATACCGACGCGATCATCACCGAGGACACGGCGGTCGCCGAGGCCTTCCTCGCCCGTGTCGACAGCGCGATCGTGTTGCACAATGCGTCGACCCAGTTTGCCGACGGCGGCGAGTTCGGCTTCGGCGCCGAGATTGGCATCGCGACGGGGCGTATCCATGCGCGCGGGCCGGTTGGCGCAGAGCAGCTGACCACCTACAAGTATGCCGTGCGCGGCGCGGGCCAGGTCCGCCCTTGAAACGCGCGCGCCTGCCCGGCCCGGCTGCCGGCCGCCGCATCGGCCTGCTCGGCGGAAGTTTCAACCCCGCCCACGGCGGTCACCTGCACGTTGCCGAAACTGCGCTGAAGCGCCTGCGGCTCGATGCGGTCTGGTGGATTGTCGCGCGCGGCAATCCGCTGAAATCCGAACACGGATCATTCGAGATGCGCCTCACGTCTGCCCGCTCGGTGGCCGAAGCGCCCTGTATGTTCGTGACCGATCTCGAACAACAACTCGGGCTGACCTATACCGTCGATACGCTCCGCGCCCTGCAGGAGATGGAGCCGGAGGCGCACTTCGTCTGGCTGATGGGCGCCGACAGCGCCGCAAGCTTCCACCTCTGGAAGGAATGGGAGGTCATCGCGGGCCGCATACCCATCGCCATCATCTCCCGGCCGGGCATACGCCTGACGCGCGCGCTGCCCTTCACGCGCCACTTCGGGGACGCCCGCATCGCCGAGCGCGACGCCGGAATGCTGCCGGGCCTTGCGCCGCCGGCCTGGGTGTATCTGAGAGCGCCCGGAAATGCCCTCTCCTCGACGGCGCTGCGAGGCGCGCTATGAGCCTGACGCCGGGCGACATCGAACGCCACAAGCGCCACATCCTGCTGAAAGAGATCGGCGGCCCCGGCGTGCAGAAGCTACGGGCGGCGTCGGTTTCCGTCATTGGCGCCGGCGCGCTCGGCGGGCCCTGCGTGCTCTACCTTGCAGCGGCCGGCGTGGGCCATATCGAACTGTGGGACGATGACACTGTGGAGCGCTCGAACCTGCAGCGGCAGATCCAGTTCGCCGATCGTGACACCGGCGCAGGGAAAGCCGCTACCCTCGCCGCCCGCTTGCGGGCCATTGATCCTGTACTGACGATCACCGCGCACGCCCGCCGCTATGCGGACGGCGACGCGCCCGCAGGCGAGATCCTGGTGGACGCGTCCGACAATTTTCCAACCCGCTTCTCGTTGAACCGCTTCGCCCATGCGTCGCGTCGCCCGCTCGTCTCCGGCGCGGCCAGCGGATGGACGGGACAGGTCGGTGTGTTTGCTTCGGGCATGGTGGAGGATGCCCCCTGCTACCAGTGCTGGGTGCCCGAAGCGCCGCCCGCCGCAGAGGCCTGCGACGAGGTCGGCGTGGTGGGCGCAGTGACAGGCATGACGGGTTCGGCCATGGCGCTGGAAGTGATCAAGCTGGTCACCGGCGCGGGCGAGCCGCTGATCGGCCGCCTGCTGCTGATCGACGGTCTGGCGGGCCACATGCGGACGATCAATCTGCGGCGCGATCTGCAGTGTCCAGTATGCAATGCCTGAACTGAGAGTTTGACAGCGCGCCATCCGAAGGCGTTATCTCGCGCAGATTCGTGTTTGAAAGTTGCACTCTGCCATGTTCCGACGCTTCCTCGCCGTCTTCCTTACCTTGGGTGTAATTCTCTTCGCCGGCTGGATGACGCTGCGCCGCGACGACATTCCTTACGAACAGCTGGAAGCCATCTATGCCAATACTGACAGCCGCTATCTCGCCTTTGGCGACGACATGCGCGTGCACTTCCGCGATGTCGGCCCACGCGGCGCCAGGGCGATCATCCTGGTCCACGGCTTCTCCGCCTCGCTGCACACCTGGGAGCCCTGGGTCGATAACCTCAAGCGCGACTACCGCGTGATCAGCATTGACCTGCCGGGCCACGGCCTCTCGCGCTGCATCAACAATGCGCAGATCGGTCCGGCGCAGTTCATCGAGACGATCAACCGCGTGGCCAACACGCTGGAGATCGAACGCTTCACACTCGCCGGAAACTCGATGGGCGGCGCTGCGGCCTGGAATTATGCGCTTGCTTTCCCCCGGCGGCTAGACGGCCTCGTGCTGGTGGACGCCGCCGGCTGGCCGCGCACTGGCGCGCAAAGCGAAGAGCGCCCGCTGGTCTTCCGCCTTCTGGAAGTCGACCTGGCGCGCCGCCTTATGAAGGATCTCGACCTCTCCCCGCTGATCCGGGGCGGGCTGGAAGACAGTTTCGGCGATCCGGGTTTCGTCACCGACGAGATGGTGGAGCGTTATGCCAGCCTGGCCCGCGCGCCCTGCCACCGCGAAGCGCTGCTCGAACTCGTCTCCGGACAGGGCGAGACAAGGCGCCAGGCGACGGCGGAACTGCTCTCGGGTATCGCCACGCCGACGCTGGTCATGCACGGCGAGCGCGACAACCTGATCCCTTACCAGCACGGCGAACAGTTCGCCGCGGCGATCCCAGGCGCGCAGCTGATCCTCTATCCGGGCGTCGGCCACCTTCCGCAGGAAGAGATTGCGGAACTCTCCGCTGGCGACCTGCGGGCTTTCCTCACCACCCGCGTCTACGGCGTGCAGGACGTCGCCCTCGAAGCGCTGCCCGAGACGACAAACTAGAGAATTGCGGGGATCACGCGGTCCGGCGGGCGGTGTCCGTCGGCGAAGGTCTTGATGTTGATAATCACTTTCTCGCCCATCTCGGTGCGTCCCTCGATCGTGGACGAGCCCATGTGGGGCAATAGCAATACGTTTGGCAGGCCGAGCAGGTCCGGGTTCACAGACGGCTCGCGCTCGAACACGTCGAGGCCGGCGCCAGCCAGCTTGCCGCCGCGAATGGCGCGGGCCAGCGCGGCCTCGTCGATCACTTCGCCGCGCGCCGTGTTGATGATGTAGGCGTCCGGCTTCATCAGCGCGAGACGGCGGGCATTGATCAGGTGGAAGGTGGCCGGCGTATGCGGGCAATTTACCGAGACGATGTCCATCCGCGCCAGCATCTGGTCGAGAGAATCCCAATAGGTCGCCTCAAGGCCCTCCTCTATGCGCGGGCCGACCGGCTTGCGGTTGTGATAGTGGATCTGCATCCCGAAGGCCTTGGCGCGGCGCGCGACCGCCTGGCCGATGCGGCCCATGCCAATGATCCCGAGCCGCTTGCCGGAGAGGCGGCGGCCCATCATCCAGGTCGGTGTCCAGCCATCGAACTTGCCGCTTTCCATGATCTGCACGCCCTCATGCAGGCGGCGCGGTACGGCAAGGATGAGCGCCATGGCGACATCGGCGGTATCATCTGTCAGCACGCCCGGCGTGTTGGTGACCGTGATGCCGCGCTGCACGGCGCTGGCAACGTCGATATTGTCGACCCCGGCCCCGAACTGGGCGATCAGGCGCAGCTGCTGGCCGGCCCGGGCCATCAGGCGCCCGTCGATCCGGTCCGTGACCGTGGGCACCAGCACGTCGGCTGTCTGCATCGCCTCGGCCAGCTGTTCGGTGGTCAGCGGGATATCGGCCTCGTTGAGGCGGGCGTCGAACAGCTCTTTCATCCGCAGTTCGACCGGGGCCGGCAGCTTGCGGGTGACGACGACTTTGAGTTTCGATGCCGGCATGGGACTCCCGTAGAACCTTTTTGTTGTCATTGCCGCTTACCAGAGCGCACGCGCCGCGCCAATGACCCGCTGTTTTACCTCGGATTCATGTAGGGCGTTGTACAGGTACGTCTCCCGGAAACTGAGGATCGCTGCACATGAAACGGGCAGTTCTGGCACTCGCGGTTCTCATGGCGGGCCCCGCCGCCTTCGCCGAAACACAGGGCGAGGTGATGATCAGCCGGTTTTCCGGCAAGCCCGTCCCCCGGTTCGAGACGCTGAAGCACGAGAGGGTGAACGGCCGCAAGGGGCCGAGCGAAGACTACAAGGTGCAGTGGGAATATGCCCGCAAGGGCCTGCCGATGCTGATCGTTAAGGAAAGCGGCGACTGGCGCTATGCGCGAGACCCGGACGGCGACGAGATCTGGATCAAGAAAACCCAGCTGGCAGCCCAGCAGAACGCCCTGACGACAGGCGATTTCGTGCTGAAGGCCGGCCGCGCGGCCGACAGCGCGGACGTCGCGGCCGTTGGGGCGGGCGTGCTGGTGCAGCTAGGCACCTGTGACGCGGCGATGTGCCAGATTACTGCCGACGGCTACCGGGGCTGGGCGCCGCGCGGTCAACTCTGGGGCGCAACCGCCACAAAAGGTTGACTTTGCCCCCGCCAAGCGGTGGGAAGGCGCCTGTTTCAGCGCCTTTCACAGGATAGAGCCGATGCCTGGTCCGCACGATTTCCACACCCCCAAGTCCTCCTATTCGAAGGAAGACCTCCTGCTCAGCGGCCAGGGCGGCTATTTCGGCCCCGGCAACGCCCAGTTGCCTGAGCCGCCGATGTTGATGATGGACCGGATTACGGAGATCAGCACCGATGGTGGCCTGTTCGGCAAAGGCCACGTGATCGGCGAACTCGATGTCCACCCCGACCTGTGGTTCTTCAAATGCCACTTCCCGGGCGACCCCGTGATGCCAGGATGCCTCGGCCTCGACGCGATGTGGCAGGCCGTCGGCTACTGGCTCGGCTGGTCAGGCTCGCCCGGCAAGGGCCGCGCCCTCGGCGTCGGCGAGGTGAAGTTCACCGGCGAGATCACCCCTGACAAGAAGCTCGTGCGCTATGAGATCGACATCAAGCGCGTGCGCCGCGGCAAGCTGAACCTCGGCATCGCGGACGGCCGGGTCTATGTCGACGGCGAGCACGTCTACACCGCGCTCGACATGAAAGTCGGCCTCAAGAACCTCGAAAATGACGCATAAAGTCCGTCCATAAAGCGTCCACGCGGGCGGCCAGGACATCTGGACTGAATTCGCCTTGCAGGCGAGTTCAGAGACCGGCGATGCGGGCCACGTCTGCCCAGGACGGCTCGAGGAAAAGACCCACGATCAATAAGATGGCGATGACGATGCGCATGTCGGCTCCCGGCGGGGCAGGCGCCCCGGCTCGGGCCGCGAATTGCAGGAAGCATGCCGGAAACTTGACGCGCCCTGCAGGCCCGCCTAGCCCTCGCGGCAGACCTCAAATCAACCAAGGGAGCCCCCGATGGCCGATGACTGGAACATGCCCAAGGGCGACCTGATGAAGGGCAAGCGCGGCATTGTGATGGGCGTCGCCAACCAGAACTCGATCGCCTGGGGCATCTCGAGCCAGCTCGCCGCGCAAGGCGCCGAGATCGCCTTCACCTACCAGGGCGAAAACCTGGAGCGCCGGGTGCGCCCGCTGGTCGAATCTATTGGCATGGACACGATGATCTCAGCCGACGTGACGGACGATGCCTCGATGGACGCCGCCTTTGCCGCCATCAAGGCGAAGTGGGGCAGGATCGACTTCCTCGTCCACTCCATCGCCTTTGCGGGAAAGGAAGAGCTGCAGGGCTCGATGGTGGCCAACACCACCCGCGAAGGCTTCCGCCGCGCGATGGATATCTCCGTGTACAGCTTTATCGACTGCGCGCGCCGCGCCTCCGAGCTGATGACCGAGGGCGGCTCGATCATCTGCATGACTTATCTCGGCGCCGAGCGCACCGTGCCGTCCTATAACGTCATGGGCGTCGCCAAGGCCGCGCTCGAAGCCTCGACCCGCTACGCGGCGCGCGACCTCGGGCCCCAGGGCATCCGCGTCAACGCGATCTCGGCGGGCGCGATGCGCACGCTGTCGCTGGCCGGCATCAAGGGCGGCAAGAGCCTGATGGGCACAGGGCGGCAATGGTCCCTCCTCAAAGAAGACACGAGCATGGAAGGCGTAGCCGGCTGCGCGCTCTACCTGCTCTCGCCGCTCGGGCGCTCGATTGCCGGCGAAGTGATCCACGTCGATGCGGGCTTCCATGTAGTGGGCGTGCCGGACGCCGCCGAAGAAGAATAGACCGGACCCTGACGGTCCCGGGGCCAGATGCTGAATAATTAACATGCAAGGACGGCGGCTCGGCACTCCGGGCTGGTACAGGCCTTGCGGCGTTTGCAAAGGATCGAGAGCTTTTATGGCCTGTGCGCGAGGAGACTGAGGGCGGCTTTGCGAAGGAGAGCCAGGCCTCTGGTGGATTTATCTTTTCGGATCCCGCAACGATCTTCGTCGAAGGCGACGTCGAGGACCGAGGCCGTCAGAAATCGTATTGACCTGCCCTGATCCTTGGGACGCGGTGATCCTGACCGACAACGAAACTGAGACCTTTAGAACCCAGCCCAGCCTGCCGCGCGGGGTTGCCGGCGCTTTACGGCGTGGTTAAGGAGATTCGCAGCACATAGCGTTAAGGGGGCTGGAAAAGTGGACGCTGGGATCCTGGCGGACTTCCGGGAGGCAACATGCCCGGCATGCGGGCACTATGTGGCGATTGCGTTCTTTGATGGCGGTCACCAGCCCTTAGCGACCATTGCGTGGCCGGCCTCGATGGACGAGGCCAAAACTCTGCCCCGGTTGCCGCTGGATTTTGTGCGGTGCACAGAGTGTGGCCATGTCTACAACATGGCCTTCGACTACGCTCAGGTTCCCTATACCGACAAACCGAACCTGATGTTTAATGACGGGGTTTTGTGGTCGGAGCATATTGTCCGGCGGTCCCGCGATATACTGAGCCGCCTGCCCAAGGCTCCGGTCGTGGTCGATGTGGGTTATGGGGATGGAGGGTTCCTGGCCTCCCTGCGCCAGCAACGTCCCGAGGGGCGCTTCATTGGTTTTGACCCGCACGGCGCCGACGGGCGTGTGTCTGGCCTGGATCTGCGCAAGGAATACTTTGACGCCGCACGGCATCTGGCGGAGATCCGACCGGACGTCATCGTCAGCCGGCATGTGCTTGAACACCTGGTAAACCCGCTGGGGTTCCTGCAGCGGATTGCGGCGGCGGCGTCTGCTCTGGGGGTGACGCCCCTGGCCTATTTCGAGGTCCCGTGCATCGACAATGCCGTAGCGGCCCGTCGCACGGTCGATTTTTATTATGAACACAGCTCCCAGTTCACCACCACATCCTTTGTGAGGATGCTCACGAGGTGCCAGGCGCAGATCATCGAGATCGGCCAAAGCTATGGCAATGAGGTGATCTTTGGCATCGTCCGCCTGGGGGGAGCACCCTTCCCGACGGCCTTCATCAAGGAGGCTGTCGCCTTTCGTGAAGACAGTGCGGCGGCCCTTGGCCTGATTTCGCAGCAACTGGGGGAGCTGTATGGATCGGGCAAGCGGACGGCGGTGTGGGGCGGAACCGGCAAGTCCGCCGCTTTCATGTGCCGGTATGGCGTGGATGCCGGCCGTTTCCCGATCGTCGTGGATTCGGATGCTGGAAAGGCGGGAACCTTCGTGCCCGGCACCGGGCAGGACATCCGTCAGAGCCTCTGGTTGAAGGACCATCCCGTGGAGGTCATCATCATTCCCCCGCAATGGCGGGCGGCCGACATCCTGGGAGAGATCGAGCGCCATGGCATTACTTACGAAACCATCCTCATTGAACATGGCGGCAGACTGATCGATTTTGTTCACGACGAGCACCCTTACCGGGCCGCAGTTTAAAGCAGTCTGCGCGAGCTCCGGTTTGCGCACCCCTCTTTAAAAGCCTTGTCTGGGCACATTGAGTTCCCGCCCACAGCGGCGAATTCGGTTGAAAATGCTCTGGTTATTGAGGGTAAGGTGCGGGATGAACAGGAAACAGCGCCGCGCAGACGCAAAG